>WLWE01000175.1_pt1 | contig 58181 bp, 93 predicted proteins | sample 6718301 | NCBI WGS metagenome assembly WLWE01 (sample SAMN12718691, study PRJNA515312) | sponge metagenome | isolation source: marine sponge | host: Mycale hentscheli | place: New Zealand: South Island, Marlborough, Capsize Point | collected 2003-05-01
GAACTGATATTTTGTCTGAATCTGGCGTATCAACAGGCTATCAATCATACGATGGCTCTTTCAATTTCAGTGGCGTTCTAAAAAGTTTAACAATAGAAATAGGAGGCAGAGATATTAATCTTGCTGTCGGTCCTTTATTTGATGATGTATCCGTCAATGTATTTTACAATGTAATCAATACAATTATTGAGCAACAAATTACAACTGTAGAAGAAATAGTTTATCTTAATATTTTTGATCCTGTAGAGATAGAATTTGCGACAGAAGTAATTGAATTTAATGATGTCGTTGTTGATGATGCAGGAGATGTTAAATTTGAACCCATAGAACCTCAACAAGAAGAAGTTACTTACGAAACAGTTGAAGTAGAAATACAGGAAATACAAACAGATTTTGAAGTAGATATACCTGAGCCTGAGATACAAATGGCAGAGATGGAAATGGAGATAGAACTCGAAATTGAGGCAGAGCTAGAAGAGACAATAGAAGTAGCTAGTGTTGAAGAACCAGTAGAAGAACCTACAGAAAAGCCAGTTGAGGAGGCTAAAGAAGAACCTGTTGAAGAGATACCTGTAGAAAGCGAAAGCAATCCTGAACCTGTAGAAGAAAAACCTGAAGAGGTTGAAGAACCAGAAGAAAAACCTGCAAATGAACCTTCAGCAAAAGAAAAAGCAGCTACAAAAATAGTCAAGGATATTGATGACAAAGAACGTTATGACGACACTGCTCAAACAAAAACATTACTCGTAATGCAAATATTAGGTGATACAAAAACATTCTTTTCACCTACTCAGAGCTTCACAGAAGTTGATGTAGGTGAGTATTTAAACAAGACATTAGAAGATCAGTATGGTATCTTTTTTGACATGGCACAGGAAAATACAATTCAGGAGATGATAGATGCCCAGTATTGAATATTCGGGTTTAAAGGTAAGTGGAGGTAAAGCTTTCGCTATTCTTACACTATTAGGTGCCCTAGGTAGTGGTGCTTGGGCAGTCTTTGAATTTTGGAAAAATTATCAAGACCTAACCGCCAAAGTTTTGGAGTATACAGCTCCCGATCTATCTAAATATGATGAAGAAATAGCAGTTTTAAAATCAGAACTAGATATAATATTGGACGAAATTACCATAATCAGTGATGTGGCACGTGATATGCGTTCAGATATGAAGGCTGATTTACGTCAACAAGCTAATGATATTCGACACATAACCGAAATTGTGAATGACGTGGAAGATAGACAAAAAGAAGATACAAGAGAAGTATTTGATGAGTTAAAGCTCATTGAAGAAAGCCTTGACTTACAAATTAATAAGGCTTTAAATAACCCTTTAAACAATATGAGTGCTAAAACAAAATGAAACTAGAAATTAAAACAGTATTACCTTATCTAGTGCTATTTGGCACTTTAGCTATGACATGGGGAATGTGGTCTGAACGTTTAAATGCAGTAGAAGTTAAAGCAGATAGTGTTGCAAAAATGCAACAAGATTTAGCTGTTATAAAAGTACAAATTCAAGCGATTGATGAAAAAATGGCTTGGATGGAAGAATTTTTAATTAAAAACTATAATGAGTATTAATGGTCATATCACGAGCACAAATGCAAAAGGAAGTATCCACAGGAGATAAGAAAATGAAGAAAAAACTAAAACCAGTTTCACCTAAAAATAAAGGTTTAAAAAAATTACCAACAAAGGTAAGAAATAAAATGGGATATATGAAAAAAGGCGGTAAAGTAAAGTAAATGTGCGAAGGTTGCGATACGCTTTGCATTAAATGTGAATCGATGATTGAACAGTGTGTAAAATGTGGATGCATGTGTCACTGCGAGGAAACTTGTATGTGTGAGTGTGCTGGATGTGAACACGAGGAAAAAGAAAATGACTAAAAAATTAACACCATCACAAAAATATAGACAATTAAAAAAACACACTGAAGACGCTGGTATGAAGGTTACTGAAAAAGATGGTAAAATTATTGTTACTAGGAAGAAGAAAAAATAATGACTAAACTATGTAAAAGAGGAAAAGAAGCAGCCAAGCGTAAATTTGATGTGTATCCTTCTGCTTATGCGAATGCTTATGCTTCGAAAATTTGTGCTGGTAAAATTAAAGATCCCAGTGGTAAAAAAAGGAAAGATTTTAAAGGACCTAAGCCAATGGCAAAAGGTGGATCAGTCTCTCAACAAAGAAAAAAAATATCTAACTACGAACAAGGGGGAATAGCAAAAGGTTGTGGTATGGTTATGGAGAGTAAAAGAAAAGTAACTCAAAAAATGTAATGGCTAAATCTGGCTTAAAAAAATGGTTTAATGAAAAATGGGTAGACATTGGTGCTCCTAAGAAAAAGGGAAAATATCAAGAGTGTGGAAGAAAATCCACAAAAGGTAGTAAAAGATCTTATCCAAAATGTGTACCATCGTCTAAGGCTTCTTCTATGACTAAAGGTCAGAAATCATCCGCAGTTAAAAGAAAAAGGTCAGTGCCTCAAGGAGTTGGTGGTAAACCAACTAATGTAAAAACTTTTGTCCAGAAAAAAACAAGCAGAAAAAATAAAGCTTGATGTAATTAATTGGTCTAAGAATATCTTAGAACCAATGAATAAGCATTTAGGTTTTCCCGCATGTCCATTTGCAGCTAAATGGAGAAAAGATAATAAAGTACGAATTGAGGTTCGTATGGACAAGTCTAAGTACGAAAAACAATTAACTAACATCATTAAATCTTGGGATAAAAAACAACACGATATTATTATATACTGTGATCCTTTTTTTGAACAATATCCTCCCGAAAAATTTCAAGAGAAAATAGATTTTTATAATAAAACCTATAATAGACGAGATGTTTATTTTATGGGATTTCATCCTTCTTCTCCAGCGAATCCTGAAGAACAAGAGTTTTTAGTGGATCCTACTAATGAACCTGTAGAACATGGTGATTTGGAGTATTCAATGATGCTAATGCAAAAATTTAAACAACTATATGATGCAAGTTGCAAACTACATAAGATAGGCTATTATAAGAAATGGCCAAAGCAGTACTATGATGAAGTAGTAGCTGAAAGGCAAAATACATACGAAAAACTTTTTAAAAAAGGAGTAAAATCATGATGGCAAAAAAGAAACAAGTAATGAAAAAAGGTGGCATGGCTAAAAAACGTGGCGGTGGCATGATGATGAAAAAACGTGGCGGTGGCATGGCTAAAAAACGTGGCGGCGGAATGATGAAGAAGAAGTAAAATGGCTACCTCTGGAACAACTACTTTCAATTTAGATATAGATGACGTTATTGAAGATGCATATGAACGTTGTGGTGTTGAAACGCGTTCTGGTTATGATTTAAAATCTGCGAGGCGTAGCCTTAATATCTTGTTTCAAGAGTGGATGAACAGAGGTATTCATTTATGGAAAGTAGAAAACCAAACAGTTAATTTAGTTGCAGGAACAACTACTTATACTGCTCCTAGTGATGCTAGTGATGTATTAGAAATGACTTTCAGGCAGGTTTCAAGTGGCACAACCACAGATACCACAATGACAAAGATATCGAGATCAGAGTATCAAGCTTTGCCTAATAAATTTTCTCAAGGACAACCAACACAGTATTATGTAGAAAGAAATTTATCTAATGTAGTTGTTAATCTTTATCAGACACCCAATACCACTGACACACAAATAAATTATAATTACATCGGAAGAATAGAGGATGTAGGAAAGTATACTAATCAACCAGACGCACCTTTTAGGTTTTTACCTTGTATGGTATCTGGTTTAGCTTTCTATTTGTCTCAAAAAAAGAATCCTCAAATGACTCAACCACTTAAACTTTATTATGAGGATGAGTTACAAAGAGCTTTAACAGAAGATGGTCAAAGAGCTTCTGTACACTTAGTTCCTCAAAATTATTTTATAAACGGGTCATAAAATGGCTACCTTTGCTACAGGTAAATACGCGTTAGCCCTTTGTGATAGATGTGGTCAACAATATAAATTTAGTCAATTACAAGAGGAATGGAATGGTTTAATGACCTGTCCAGAGTGTTTCGAAACGAAACATCCTCAGCTAGATCCAAGATATCATAGTGCTGATGCTCAGGCTCTTCCATGGGTACGACCAGCGAGACAAGAACCCGTAACTGTTTTTGTTGGAGCACCAGGAGACAGTGCTTTCACCTCTAATGGAATGCAACCATCTACTCAAACAAGAGACTTGAATCCTGCTACATCAGTTGGTACAGTCACAATTGTAATATCATGAACTATAGCGAATTATTAACAAATGTAAGAAACTACACAGAAGTAACTTCTGATGTTTTAACTAATTCAGTTATCAATGTTTTTATTACTAATATTGAAAACAAGATAGCAAGACAGTTAGACAGTGATGATCAAAGAAGATACGCAACCACTACTTCTACAGCTAATAATGCTTTTTTAGATGTTTCAGGACCAGAGGGTGGTTTTCGTTTTGCCAGAGCTTTACAGCTAGTTAAATCAAACGATGAGAGAGTTTGGCTGGAGCAGAGAGATGCTACTTTTATGGATGAATATGCTGTAGAAAGATCCACATCAGGAGACTCCACGGGTGAGCCAAAATACTGGGGAAACTGGGATCAAAAAACTTTAATTTTAGCTCCTACTCCTAATCAAGTTTACAGTATTGAAATGTGGTATGACGAAACACCTGAACACTTAGACACTAGTAGTTCAACTTCAACAACTTTCGTATCAAACAATGCTCCCGAAGTTCTATTGTATGGTGTCTTAGGGGAAACTTTTTCTTACTTGAAAAACCTCCAAGATATGCAATTATACGAAGCTAAGTACCAAGTAGCTTTGCAAGATTTTGCACAAGAGCAAATGGGACGTAAACGCAGGGATGAGTATCAAAATGGTGTGTTACGCATTCCGATGAAATCGTTATCACCATAAGGGAGTAACTAAAAATGGCAATAAACCAAGCAGTTTGCGCAACATTTAAAGAGCAGTTGTTAAACGGCGATCATGACATAACTAACGATACAGTCAATCTCGCTCTTTTTACAGATTCTGCCACATTAAACGCAAACACAACAGCCTATGCTGCAACCAACGAAGTTGGTGCATCAGGCACATACGCAGCAGGCGGTGCAACATTACAGAGTGCTACTGTCGGCTTAACCAAAACTAGTGTAACAGCATCTACAGCTTTTGTAGACTTTGCTGATCTATCATTTACAAGTGCAACAATCTCAGCTCAAGCAGCTTTGATTTATAATAGATCATCAACAGCCACAAATGCAGCGATTGCAGTATTAGATTTTGGCGGTGTAAAAACATCAACAAACGGAACATTTACAATTCAGTTCCCAACCAACGACGCATCAAGTGCTATTCTAAGGATTTCCTAATCCATATAGGGAGTCCTTACCATGGCAGACGCTTGGGGTGAAAATAATTGGGGCGAAGGCTTTTGGGGACAACAAAGCTCCATAACAGCTTCTGTCACTGGTGTAGCAAGTTCCTTTACATTAGAAGATGTAGGTAGAACTGGTACTGCACTTATTAACCCCACAGGTGCGCAAGCTTCCACAGCAACTGGCACTGCCGTTGGTGAAGCAGAGGGTATCTACGCTCTAACAGGCGAACAATCCACAACAACATTAGGCACCGTCAGTATTTCTGAAGGCCATGGAGTACAACCCACAGGGGTTGAAATGGTTTTTGCTGATGGAACAGAAACTATTATCACAACAGTCGATGCAGGTTGGGGTAGAAATGATTGGGGATCATTCGCTTGGAATGAAAACATAACGCAAAATGTTTCTGTTACAGGTCAAGAAATATCCTTTGATCAGTCCAGTGTAAGTATTTTTGTAGGTACAGGTAATGAAGCAATTGCAACTACTAATTTATTATCCACAGATTTAGGTAGTTTTAGTTTTGTTACAGATCAAATACTCTCTGTAACAGGATTAGATATAACATCAACAGCAGCTCTAGCTACAATTATAGCTGATGGAAGCGTTACTACATCCGCTCCTCCAGATCTTATGGATACCGCTCTTGGTTCTGTAACAATTGATATATTTACTCAAGTAGATCCGACAGCAGTCACTTCGACAATTGAAACAGGGACTTTAGTAGCTCCCGCCGCAGCTCTTCCAACAGGAGAAGAAATTCAGACCAATATCGGAGATGTTGTTATTCCGATTACCGTAGCTGGTCTTTCAATGGCATTTACAGATGGAACTGCTACTCCAACTGCAGGAGCAACAGTGTTGCCAACAGGGGTTGAAATGATCGCAAGTGTTGGTAATATAAGATCAACGCCATGGGCAAATGTTGTAACAGGTGCGAGTAACACATGGACTTCAGTGGCAGCATAGGTTTATGAAATTGAATTTTTTTAAATATAGGTATATAAATTAATCATGGCATCAAATTATTCAGATAGATTAAAATTAGAATTAATGGCAACAGGTGCAAATGCCAATGTTTGGGGAACTAATACAAATAATAACTTAGACGTAATTGACAGTTTTGGAGCAGGGTACTTAGCAAAAAGTGTAGCAGGTAGTGCAGATGTTACTTTAACAACAGCCGATGCTGATCCAACCGCAGAGGCCTCTAACAAAGTTATAGAATTCACAGGAACTTTAACTGGAGACATTAAAGTTTTTGTTCCCGCAGTTGAAAACAATTATATTTTTTTTAATAACACAGCAGGCTCTTTTACATTAACTGTAGCTCCAACAGGACATACCTCTAACGGTGTAGCTATTGTACAGGGAGCACATACAATTCAATACTGCACAGGGGACACTATGGTCGATCTTTTTGCTGATTCACTAGGAACAGTAAGTGTTAAGAATTTAGTTAATGTTGCTAACACCGTAAAAGTTCATGCTAATGGAGAATTAACAGCAACAAGTTTTACAGGAGACGGCTCACAACTAACTGGAGTGTCAACTCTTGATGCAGGAACACAAATGGTTTTTTTAGAATCATCTGCTCCGACAGGTTGGACACAAAACACTGCTGCTGCCTTAACTAATTCTACTTTGAGAGTAGTCACAGGAACAGCGGGAACAGGTGGATCTACTGAATTTGCTTCTTGTTTTGATGCTTCTAAGACAACCGCCGCAGGAGATATCGTATTAGACACTTCTTCAGCAACTGTTGATACTTCAACAATTAGTGTAGGATCTACTTCTATATCAACACCTGTCATGGCTTCTCACAGTCATAGTGCACCAGGAGCACAATATAACAACCAAGGTTTTTTAGGAAATAGCACAAGTGCACCTACTGCTTCGACAACTGGCAGTTTAGGCAGCGCAGGTGGTGGTGGATCTCATACTCACCCTTCTGCTTTTTCAGCTTCAATTAGTGGAAACGCTACTACACCTACTAGTTATGCCGTTCCTAATATGGACATTAAACATGCAAACACTATAGTTTGTAGTAAGGATTAAAACATGGCATCAAATTATTCAGATAGACTTAAACTTGAGTTAATGGCCACAGGAGCAAATGCCAATACTTGGGGGACTAATACAAATAATAACCTTCAAACTGTTGATTCTTTCAATGCTGGATATCTAGCAAAGAGTGTAGCTGGCTCTGCAGACGTAACTTTAACCACTAATAATGCTGATCCAAGTGCAGAGGCATCAAACAAAATTATTGAATTTACAGGAGCTTTGACAGGCAATATTAAAGTTTTTATTCCCGCAGTAGAAAATAATTACATATTTTTTAACAATACATCAGGTTCTTTTACTTTAACAGTGGCTCCAACAGGACACGCTGCTAATGGAGTTGCAATATCTCAAGGTGCTCATACAGTTCAATATTGCACTGGGGACACTGTGGTTGACCTTTTTGCTAGCACGTTAGGTACTGTTCGTGTGATTAATCAATTAAAAGTTGGTAATAATATTCAATTAAATTCAAATGGTGTTGTAAACGCTACAACGTACAAAGGTGACGGTGCAGGAATTTCAGGTGTTGATGAATTTCCTCAAGGAACAAAAGCCATGTTTGTTCAAACAGATGCTCCTACAGGTTTTACGAAGGATACAACCGCAGGTTTAAATAATTCAACTCTTAGAGTTGTCACTGGTTCTGGTGGAGGAACTGGTGGAACACAAGATTTTACAACAACCTTCGCTGCTAAAAATGCGACAGGAACTGTTTCTGTAGACATGTCTCCTTTGCCAGGAGCACCTCTTAGTGGATCAACTGACGGACATACTGTTTCTACTCCTCAAATAGGTTCTCACACTCACTCATATAGGTTAACTCAATATATTACAGGTTTCTCTGGTCAAGGTATTGGCGGTTATGGAAGATGGTCATGGGTATACGGTGGATCAGTAGGAACAGGTAGCACAGGCGGAGGCGGATCTCACAGCCACCCTATTTCAGGTAGTGCAACTTTTTCAGGAAGTGTACCCATAGCAGTCACTCAAAGTGTACCAAACATTGAATTAAAATACGTAGATAATATAATAGCGTCAAAGGATTAAAACATGACAAGTAATTATTCAGATAGATATAAGCTAGAACTTCAACAAACAGGAGCCAACGCTAATACTTGGGGGACAAACACAAACAATAATTTAGAGGTAGTAGATGCTTTTACTGCTGGATATTTGTCAAAAAGTGTTGCGGGTTCTGCTGATGTTACTCTTACAACTAATAACGCAGATCCTAGCGCTGAATCATCTAACAAAGTTATTGAATTCACAGGGGCTTTAACAGGAGATATAAAGGTTTTTGTGCCTGCTGTTGAGTCTAACTACATATTTTTTAATAATACTACAGGATCTCAGACTTTGACTGTAGCACCGACAGGACATACATCAAACGGAGTGGCTATAGTTCAAGGTGCTCATACTATTATGTATAACAAAGGCGATGCAATGGTTGATCTGTTTGCAAATTCTTTGGGTACATTTAGTGTAAAAGATTCATTGACAGTTAATGGCACAGTAATTACGTCTTCTAATGCAACCATAAACGCAACATCATATTCTGGTAACGGTTCCGCTTTAACAGGTGTTTCTTCTATACCTTCAGGAACAACTGCTTTATTTTATCAAGCAAGTGCACCAACGGGTTGGACTCAAAATACAGCCTCTACTATTAATGATTGTTGTCTAAGAGTTGTTACAGGATCAGGAGCGGGTGTTGGTGGAACTGATGCGTTTACCACGACTCTTGCTTCAGGAAAAACAACTGAAGCCAAGGCAGTAGGTTTTACTGTAAGCAGTCCAGGAACAGTTAGTGGTAGTACAGGAAGTACCTCCATATCTTCTCCTACAACAGCATCACACACTCATCCAGGAAATTTAGGTCTTACACAAAGAAACACTTTATCTGGTGGATCAGGAGCCAACGTATGGGCGGCACAACCAACCCAGCAAACAACTAGTTCAGGTGGAAGTGGTTCTCACAGCCATAGCGCCTCTTCTCAGCCCATAACAGCTAGTGGTCCAGTGAGTTCAGACAGCGTGGCTTTGGCTGTGCCCACTATGGATGTTAAATATGAAGATGTTATAGCTGCAACTAAAGATTGATTAAGAAAAAATATATTGTAATATCCTAACTAGAAATGCCAATATTTGATCCAGACGGAAAGTGTCCTCTTTTAAATAAAAAATGCATAAAACACCAGTGTATTTGGTATAATATGCTTCAAGGTAATAACCCTCAAACAGGAACACCTGTTCAGGAGTGGGGTTGTTCAATTGCTTGGTTGCCTCTACTTTTAGTTGAAAATAATGGAAAACAAATACAAACAACAGCAGCTGTTGAATCTTTTAGAAACGAAATGGTTAAGGCTAATATGGTAACACTTTCAATGCTTCCTAAAAATGCTCAGGAAAAAGAAAACCCTAAACTAAAAGAAGCAGGAAGTATTTGGGGGGCTATAGGGGTTGCTCAAGAAAGTTTACAAGAGGGAAAAGAAATGCCTGAAGATATCAACTTGCTTTCAAATAAAAAACTTGATAAAAAGAAGAAAGGAAAAACAAAGGTAACAAAAAATGCCAATAACAATAAACAACGTAACAGCAAATAACCAAATAACAATTATTAATGATGCTGATGTAAATCCATCTAATTCAAATGATGGACCTGCCAAATGGTCAGGCAACACTGAAGCTGATGTCATAATAGATGGTAAAGGTTATCTTAATTTACAAGGTAACGATGTAATTCCTGCTAATGTTCATGCCTTACAGTTTTATCCTGCAACAAATAGTGGAGAATTAGAGTATGTGGGTAGTGATGCTAATTTACAATTATCGAGTTCTTCTGACATTCCTTCATGGGCAAATACAATGATAACACGATGGAATGGTGAAAAAGTTTATGAAGAAACATATCAAACAGAGTATGATAATGCTGTTGCAAATTTAGACTCAAGCTCAGAAACATACGAAACCGATTTAGCTAACGCTCACACCGCAGCTCAGACTGCAGCAACCACAGCAAAAAATAATATTCTCGGTGCTTAACTTACAAAACTCGGATTACATTAAAACTTTTGACGATTTTGCTTCGATAGCTTTATTGAAAGCTATTGATAAATTGATTTATGAAAAAGAAGATTTTTATCAAGCAGGTATTGTAGGAGAAAATGGTGAAGGAAAAATACAAAAAGAAATTCGTTCAGTAGGTTCCTTTCCTTTTGAAGAAAATCAAATTGGTGCTTCTGTAGCTAGAAGAGTTTTATTTAATGACCTTACAAGACTGACAAACAAGTTTTATAGCAGCTATGTAGATTCTCTCAATGTAGGAAAAGAATCAAAAGCTATTTTTGATTATCAGTTTTTAAAATACACCTCTAAAGATCAGGGACATTACAATTGGCACACAGATGACTCTAGATATACTCCAAGAATGTATACAATTATAGTGGGATTAAATGATGAATATTTAGGAGGACAATTTAAAATATTAAATGAAGACACAACATTTAAAATAAAAAAAAATCAAGCTATCATGTTTCCCAGTAATCTTTGTTTTCCTCATAAAGTTGAACAAGTAACAGAAGGTACAAGAAAGGTTTTAGTGATATGGATAAGGTAGAGTATTTTAAAAATAACAAGTATGTTGTAGTAGAAAATTTAGTTTCTCCCGAAATAATTAATTTTTTGTATAATTATTTTATTTTAAAAGGATGTACAAATAGAAACTTTAGCGATATTGAAACAGAAGAAACCACCTTTCAAGATTACATAAAAGCAACTTATGCTGATTTAAACGCAGAAACTCTTTTATCACAATTAGAAAAACCTTTGTCTCAAATAGTTCAAAAAAACTTATGCCCAACTTACTCCTATAGTAGATTATATGTTACTGGAGAAGTATTAAAGATTCATACAGATAGACCTGCTTGTCAGTATTCAGTAACTTTAAATATTGGCGGAGATCCTTGGCCTATTTATTATGGTGTAGAAGATTCAGATTCAAAAGATGGAGTTGTCTTTAACGGTAAAAAAGTAAAAATATTAAATGAAATTATTTTAAAACCTGGAGATGGTGCTGTTTATATGGGCGAAGAATTATTACATTGGAGAGACCCTTTTGAGGGAGATCACTGTGTTCAGACTTTTTTGCATTATGTGGATAACGACAATGAAAAATATATCAAAGAGAGATACGATGGAAGACAAAACATCGGGTTTACAAAAAAAATTTAGGAGAGAAATTAATGCTTAAACCAGAAGAACTAAAAGATAAAAATTATAAAATATTTTTAGGGATGCCAATGTATGGTGGAATGCTTACAGAAAATACGATGCATGGGTTGTTGCAGCTACAACAGTGGTCACTAGAAAGAGGCGTTGGAATGCGTGTTCAAACAATGGGTAATGAAAGCTTAATTACTCGAGCAAGAAACACAGTTGTCTCTATGATGATGGATCAAAAGGATTATATTTCTACACATTTATTATTTATTGATTCTGATATAGGTTTTCAGGCTCAAAATATAGAGCGTATGCTTTGTTTCGATAAAGATGTGGTATGTGGGATTTATCCAAGAAAACACATATACTTTGAAAAAATACCTAGCATATTGAAAGAAAACCCTAATGCCACTCCTGAAGAAATTGAAGTTCAAACTCTTGGATATAATCTTAATTTTGATGACCCAAAAAGTGTAAAGATGGAAAATGGTTTTTGTAAAGTTCAAGAGGCAGCTACAGGAATGATGCTTGTCAAAAGGGAAGTATTTAGAACCATGATGAAGAAGTTTCCAGAGCGTAAATATACCTCAGATCAAATTGTAAATGGGCAGTCTTATAGCTCTGATAATTGTTATGATCTATTCTGTGCAGGCATTTATGAAACAAACGGTACTAAAAGATATCTATCAGAGGATTATTATTTTTCAAGACTGTGGCAGGAATGTGGCGGAGATATATGGGCTGACATAGCAATGCCTCTTACACACTTTGGAAATAGAGCCTTTAAAGGTCATGTTGGGTCTTTATTTAAGAAAAAATAAATAGTATATTGAGGCTATGCCCTTAGTTAATTTTAGACCAGCACCAGGTATCAATAAAGAAGTAACCGACTACACAGGCGAAGGCAAGTGGACAGACGGTGATAATGTACGCTTTTTTCAAGGATTACCACAAAAGATTAAAGGATGGGAGAAGTTCATTGCTACTTCTATTGTAGGAGTAGCTCGTGATCAACACGCTTGGGTGTCTTTAGATGGAACAAGATACAATGCTATAGGCACTGATAGAAAATTATATGTACTACAAGAAGGACTAGCTTATGACATTACACCTATTAGAAGAGGACCAACCTCTTTAACTAATCCTTTTACAACAAATGCAACCACATCTGTATTAGTTTCAGACACAGGTCACGGATGTCTGGAAGGAAGCTTTGTAACTTTTGATTCTTTTTCAGCAATAGACGGACTAGATATGAATAAAGAATTTGAGGTCACCTCTGTTGTTAATACTGCTGCATATGTAGTTACCCATACTAGCACCGCATCTGGTTCTACAGCAGCTGGTGGAGGAACAGGTAACGCTAATTATCAAATTAATCCTGGTCCTGAGTTTTCACTTGCTGCTTTTGGTTATGGAACAGATGATTGGGGAGCAGGTGGATGGGGAAGTCCTTCAACATCCTCTAATGTAACTCTTGCTGCTAGACAATGGTCTTTAGATAACTTTGGTGAAGACTTAATAGCAACTGTTTTAAACGGAGGAACTTTTCAATGGGATACCTCTGTTGGACTTGCTACAAGAGCTGCCGCTGTTACTAATGCTCCAACTGCTTCACGACTTAGTTTAATTTCTACTCCAGATAGACATTTACTTATTATGGGAACAGAGAGTACAATTGGCACAACAAGCTCACAAGATGATTTACTTATTCGATTTTCAGATCAAGAAAATATTACCACATATCAACCAACTGCTGAAAACACCGCTGGTTCATTGCGTATTGCTGATGGATCACGGATCGTGGCAGCGGAACGTTCTAGAGGTCAAATATTAGTATGGACAGATACTTCACTGCACTCAATGCAGTTTATCGGACCGCCTTTTACTTTTGGTCTTAGACAGTTAGGTCAAAACTGTGGAATTATTGGACAACATGCAGGTGTTGATTTAAATGGTGTTTCTTATTGGATGTCTCAAGATTCTTTTTACCTCTTCGATGGTACTGTAAAAAAACTTCCCTGCACCGTAGAACAATTTGTTTTTAATAATATTAATCAAACAGGCTCCGAAAATGCTTTTGCAGGACATAATGGTGAATTTAACGAGATATTATGGTTTTATTCAAGAACTGGATCTGATCAAATAAACGCCATTGTTGCTTACAATTATTTAGAACAAACTTGGTGGACAGGTACTTTGTCTAGAACTTCTTGGATTGATAGAGAGGTTTTTGATAACCCCGTAGGCACAGAATATTTAGCTAATACTGTTGCAAATAATGAAACAATTTTAGGGCTTACAGCAGGAGCTACACAAACATTTTTACATGAAGCAGGTAATGACGCTGATGGTCAAGCTATAACTGCTTTTGTTAAGTCTGGATCAGTTGAAATTGGTGACGGAAATGATATACAGATAGTACAGAAATTAATACCTGATGTTCAGAATCAATCGGGTGTTTTAAATATGGATTTAGAATTTAAATACTACCCTAACAACACACAGAGTGTAACTAAAACAACAACTTTTAGTGACACTACTGAATTTGTAAGTTTGAGGGGAAGAGGTAGAGAGTTTACGGTTAATGTTGTTTCCAATACTGCGGGAACTTCTTGGAGATTAGGAACTCAACGTTTTGATATACAGCCTGACGGAAGGAGATAAAATGTTTTTATTATGGCACACACTTTTAATAATAGGGTTTTTAGGAATAGCTTTTACTCTTGGATTTTTAATGGGAGAAAAATATGGCAAAGTTAACACTACAAAGATTTCCTGATCCTAGACCTGAGTATAATGCTCAGCAGTCTGCTGAATTAATTAGACAACTAGAAGAGCTGATTCAACAATTAAACACTCAATACACACAAGATACTTTAGATGAATCATTTCGAAGAGCAGTATTCTTTGCAACAGGAGGCACAACGACTGACTAATGGCTGATAGATTTAGAACCTTTGCTTTAACTCCTGCAAATACAGGAGCCAATACATTGTTTACGGTGCCCACAGCTAATGTAGCTGCGACACCCCCAACTCCTGTTACTACCTTTATGGTGAAAACTATTGTCCTGCATAATAATTCAGGATCTGGAACACTCGATGCTGTTCTTACATATAATGACGGTAGCACAGATTTTGAAATAAATAATGTATCTGTTGCTCATCAAGCTACAAAAATCATCAACGGTACCTTTGTTTTCGAGGGCGGGGACAGTTTAAAAGTAACATCAAGTGATGCAAATGATCTTGTTATTAAGGCTTCTGTCTTGGAAATAAAACAACAGCAATAGTGTTTGAAACTAAAATAAAAGTTCATTGTTTGGATGAAACTATTGGAAAAAAATATCCCATCTATCCTGCCAGAGAAAGATATGCAGATCTAGTAGACAAATTTGAATTAGATAAAAAAGAAGTTAATAAAAGTACAACAAGTCACCCTAAACGCTGTCCAGGTATTATGGATATATTATCTTATGGATACATTGTTCAAAATTGGGCAGATTTACGCTTCATAGTAGAGGACGGAAAGTTGCTTCATGTAGAGTCTGCTATGCGTACACTTAAAAACATTGAAATATGGGACTCTGAAAGAATGAAAAAAACAAATGAAAATTCTCATTGGTGTGGAGGATATATTAAAATAACAAGCCCATGGCATATATGGACTCCTCCAGATACTAAATTAATACTCGATAAGCTACCTTATAAAAATGAAGATATTTTTGAATGTGCGATGGGGCTATATGATTCTAATGCCTTACAAGAACTAAATCTTTTTATAAAGGTTACGAAAAAAGAAGGCAGTTATCTTATTCCTGCGGGCACACCACTTTACCAAATATATCCAATAAAAACAGGAAGCTTTACGCTGCAGTATAGTGAAGCCGATGTACAGGATAGAGAAAATTCTTTGATGGATAAATTTAGAGCAACTTTAAAAAGATATAATAAAAATAAATTTAAATACAGGTTTAAATAATGGTAAAAATTAAATTTACAATTAGAGAAGACTTTCACGAAATATTACCTAAACCAAGACCCGCTAAGAGCTTTATTCCTCAAGCTTTTAAAGATTTAGCGTCTGTCGTTCCAATAGAAGATGATCCTTTACAAGCAACTGTAAAAAAATGCATGCCTTTTATAGATTCCTATAGCACAGGGTATATTATTCCTTTCTCTCACGACATGGAGTGTTATTACAATCATATAAAAAAACAAATGGTATTTCATAGTTATGGTGGATTAATAAATATTGATAGTAGGTTTGGAGTTGAACATCATCATTCTTCACAATTCCCTGAAAAATTAAGATACCCTAGAAGAACAATTGATTTTATATTTAAATTTCAAAGTCATTGGAGCATAGAAACTCCTGCGGGGTATAGTTGCTTATTTACAACACCATTAGGTCATCAACTACCCTTTAAACTTGTTGATGGTGTGGTAGACACGGACAGCTACCCCCTTACCATAAATTTTCCGTTCTTTTGGACTCATGATGTTGATAAGGTTTATAGTATAAAACAAGGAGACCCAATGGTGCAGATAATCCCTTTTAAGAGAGAATCTTGGAATATGCAAACAGAAGGGAGACCCGACAAAGAATTAGCAAAGGAACATATTAGTTTTGTAACAAAAGTTAAAGAAACCTATAAAAGAAAATGGTGGCACAAAAAGTCCTTTAAATAACCCCTTGATTTCGTAGTTTTTACTCGATAAAACTATAATATGGCAAAGATTATAGATGAACCAATCATCTTACGCTATGAGTATGACGCAGAGGGAAATCAGATCCCTGTCTATAGCTGTAAGGTAGAAACCACTATTACTAATACAAGAACGGGTGTCGAATATGACTCAGAAGATCACGCAAACAATGACGTTGCCGATCCTAGCACCGACACCACTGATAGTGAAATCAGACGAGACGTAAATGTTATTGCACCAAAATTATTTACAGGTGCCGTAATAAAAGAATAAAATAAAAAAGGAGAGAGAATGTCAAAACCATGGTTTGAAATACCAGGATATTTTAATTATATGGAAACGTATGAGATGATTGCTCATAAATTACCTGAAGGAAGTAAATTTATAGAACTAGGATGTTTATTAGGTAAGAGCACTAATTTTCTAGCATCACGGCTCAAGGAACATAATAAAAAATTTGAATTTCATGTTGTAGATACTTTTGAAGGTACATCAGGTGAACATGATCATATGGAATCTTTTTATGATAAGTTTATGGACAATTGTGGACATCTTGTTGAAGAAGGATGGATTACAAAAGTACATCAAATGAGAACTGATGAGGCTGTTAAATTATTTGATGACAAGTATTTTGATGGTGTCATGGTTGATGCTGATCATAAATATGAAGCAGTAACAGAAGATGTTATAAATTGGTTGCCTAAAATTAAAGATGATGGAACAATGTTTGGTGATGATTATTATATGCAATCTGTAGAAATGGGATGTAAAAAGGGTTTAACTGATTACTATAAAAAAGCAGTGCATTTAGCTGTTATGATGGGCAAAGAGTCTACGTGGTATCACGATAAATCAAATGATCCTGAAAGATGGCTTAAGAAGATCCCTTAGACTTACTTTTTTTTAAAAACTCTACATCTTCTACCCAGTTGCCTGGTATAACTGTAATACGAGATCCAAATTCTCCACATTCATCGGCAACTAATACTATCTTTTGATCATCTTGATGAAATAAATAACCTACTGAGGTACATTCTGCTAGCTTTGCTTTACGAAAAATGTCTGCCCATTCATGCCATCCTGTCTCAAGAGCATCATGAGCATCAAGCCATTTAACCAATACTAAGGGGCAATCGGTTAATTTAAAGTCTTGGAAGTTACGAATTACTTTCATTATTTTTCTTTGTAATATACCTTAATTTTAGGTATAAATATATAATTAAGGGATCTTAAATGACTGAAAAAATACAAGCACAAAAATTAGCAAAATTAGGTAGATATGAAGATAGCTTCTTGGCTCACGTGGCAGAAGACGAAATGGTCATTCCCTCTGATTTACTCAAATTAAACCCTGATTTAAAAGATGCTATATATAAAGAATTTAGAAAAATAGGACTTGAACCTTCTCGTTTCAGAGTTGGGAGTAAAGCAAACTCTATTAATCCAAAAACTGGTCTTCCAGAGTTTTTTATTAAAGGTATTAGAAAAATTATTAAAGATATCTTACCTGGTGATTCAGAAAAGTATCTTGGTGAAGCAGTTGGTATTTTAACAGGAAATCCCTTACTTGCTGCAGGAGCTACTTTTTTTGAACCTGAAGCTCAAAAGTATGGGGTAAAAGATTATATAGGTGCAGGAGCTAGTGGATATTTTTCTCCTGGTATTGGATCTCTTGGTCAGGTTGCAAAATTTGGTGCAGGAACACCTTTAAGTTTTTTAACAGGAGCTGGTAAAACATCAGCTACCGATTTTTCTTCTTTTCTTTTTGGAGATACTATCGCATCAGGTGGTGCACCAGGTACAACAACAGCAACACAAGGTGTGTTAGGTTCTGGTGGTCAAATGTCTTTTAAAGGTGGTAGTGTAGGTGAGGCTGTAACTAAAGTCACAGATAAACTTGGTTTAACTGGAGCTGTTGAAAGTCAAGTAAAAGGTGAAGTTGGTAAAAATATGAAAAAAGGTTTAACTTTTGAAAAAGCATTACAACTAGCATTAGTAACAAAACTTGGTGGTGATTACCTTAAAAGTGAAATACCTACTGATGAAGAAGCCATGCCTAAAGGTTTGTATGAAACTATTACTACAGATAAGGTGTTAGGTGGTTTTGATAAACCCACACCTATTAGTTATGCTCCAGTAGATCCAAGAGTCTTTGTAAAGAATGGAGGCCTTATGAGTTTAGCTGAAGGTGGTTTTCCAAGAAAAAATGGTGAGATCGAAGGACCCGGCACTGAAACTTCTGATGATATTCCCGCTATGTTATCTGATGGAGAGTTTGTAGTAAATGCTAGAACAGTTCGTGGACTTGGAAGTTTAATGGGTGGTAAAGGTAGAGCACAAGAAAGATCAAAAGGTGCTGAACTTTTATATAATATGCAAAATCAAGTTGGAGGTAGAGCATAATGGCTACTATACAAGACGTTCAATATTCAGGCATTCTTCCTGCTCCTTATATACAAACAAGGACACAAGAACTTTTAAATACAATTTTTGGAACAGATGGAACAACTGGATTAATTGAGCAACCAAGAGAAATTCCTGCACAACAAGTAGCTGCATTTACTCCTGTTCAACAGGCTATATCCGAAGCTGCTAACACTGCTGCTAGTAATGTTGGTGCAACAAGTTTAGGACTTGGTGCATTTGAACCATACATGCAACAAGCTAACGCTGCACTTCAATCTGCACAAACACAATTTACACCCACTGCTGAAGGTATCCAATCATTCATGGATCCTTATCAACAATCAGTAACTCAACAAGCATTAGCTGAATTAGATCGACAGGCTGCTCAAGCTGAAAATCAATTATCTGCTTCTGCCATAGCATCTGGTGCTTTTGGTGGTGGAAGAGAAGGTGTACAACGAGCAGAACTAGGTAGAAATTTACAAGACGTTAAATCCAAAAGAATTTTTGAAGATTTACAAAGAAATTATTTACAGGCCTTAGCGGGATCACAATCAGCTCAGGAATCAGCATCAGCACGATCACTTTATGCTGCTCCACAATTTAGAGGATTAGCTACTACGGCTCAACAAGCACCTCAAAGAGATATTGCTTTTTTACAAGGTATTGGTGCTCTACAACAACAGCAAGAACAAGCAGGTTTAGAAGCACAACGATTAAACACATTAGCTCAACAAGCAGAGCCTTTTGAAAGACTTGATTTTGGTGCTGGTATTTTAGGTGGACTACCTTATCCATCACAATCAGTAACAAGCTCTCCTTATCAATACAGCCCTTATTCACAGTCACTAGGATTAGGTATAGGAGCATTATCTGCATTTGGGTAAACCATGGCAAAATTAGAAAATAGAAAAATGTTTGCGAACTTTCCAGGGTTCGAAAAGATTGTATCTAATGTAAGTGATCTTTATTCAGGTATTGGAACTTTACCTGAGAGAACAAAACTTGACATTGCAGGACAATTTTTAGCACAAAATCCAGAAAGTTTCACTGGAAGAGCTAGACCTGGTACAAAGCTTCCAAGTAGTAGTGCAATTCTTGCAGATGATTTAAAAAATTTATTTGGTGGAATTAGTGCGGGTAGACAAACTGATGAATTATTGCGAGCACAAGCAGATCAAGAAAAACAAGCAAAGATATTAGATACCTCCTTAGATATTTATAAAGAAAGTATTCCTGATGTTTCTGATGATAAAAAAACTGAAACAGAGGGTTTTATTGGAAAGATCAATGCTTACAATCAAAGAATTCAAGCAGGAGAAACTTTAGCAGACTGGGAATTAAAAGATTTAGAAAATTTAGAAGGTATAATTCAACAAAAAGGTACAGGTAAGTATGATGTAAAAGATTATATTGGTTTTAGAGATGAAAAAAGAGAAAAAGCTGATGCAGCAAAAGACACTACAGTTCTTTTAGAACAAGCCATGGAAACTTTAGCTGATCCTGAGATGACAACTAACCCAGTGGTGGCCTCTTTAAGTGGTCTTGTAAAAGTAGGTGACGCATTTGGTTTTGATGTTGATAAAACTTTTAAAAGTTTAGGTTTTGATCGTATTACTGCTCCTGCAGCTTCAACAGATACTCTTGATATAATTAATAGAAGGTTATCCTTAGATTTAGCACAAGCTTTAACAGGTAATAAATCAAACTTTGAATTAGAACAATTGTTAGCGTCTACACCTAACTTAGCGGCTGATCCTGAAGCAAACAGAAAGATATTAAATATTTTAAAATTCTATGCAGATAGAACTATAGCTTACGGAAAATTTGCAAATAAAGCTTCTAATAGAGCAGAATATAATGATTTAGTTGATGAATATGATCTTAAAAACTCAAGTCCATTTAGTGCTAGCTCTGAGTATCAACAATTTAAGTCTGGAGACGATGCTTTTTCAGGGATGAATTTAGATGCAGATGAGGGGAGCTACATTATAGAAGGGCAAGAACAATAATGGCTTTACCTGCAGAATATGAGAGAGAAGTCGTTAATCAAGCAGTTGCCCAAGCAACTTCTAAAACAGATAGTGAATTTGTACAAAACGAAATAGAAATTCCAAGAGAAGAATCTAACACAAAAATATATTTACCTGATGACGAAGAGTTAAGAAAAAAAGTTATTGATGCAAGAGAAGATTTAAAAAACTTACGTCAATATTCAATCAAGAATGATTTTAATTCATTCCAAACAAATCAATTAGTTGACGAACTTTTAAATGATTATGGTTTAACGAAAGAACAAGTAGCGGGTATTTATCAAAGTAATGGTGAAAATTTATATAAATCATTTACAAATGGCTTTAATCAAAGGTTAGCAGGTTTGTTACAATCTGGTTCTGATTTTCTTCCATACATAAATTGGACTGCTTCAGATATTGATGAATATTTATCTGAAGAAGAAGAGTATCGACAAAATATAAAAGACTCTATTCAAAAAGGTTTTGAAATTACAAAAGCTATTGATCCAAGATTTACTCCAAAGACATTAGGAGAGAGAGTTGCAGATCGTGTAGCTGCTGGTACCTTATTAGGTATTGAATTTGCAGCAGGTGGTGCTGCTTTAACCAGCCCAAAAATTGCGGGATCTATACCTGCTGGTGCTAGTATTCTGAAACAAATGGGACCTGATACTTTTAAAAATAATGTTTATGATACAGGTAAAAAAGTTATTGATGAGATTTTATCACTCTATAAAAGATCACCTGCAACAGCAGCTCTCACTGATGTTTTAGCTACCACAGGATGGGAATTAGGAGAATTACCTGCTGATTTATCTGATAAAAAAGTTGAAGAATTAAGTGCTACTGAAGCAATATGGAGAGGTATCCTACCTTTTGCTAGTTCATTAGCTTTGCCTGGTGCTTTATACGGCTTTCCTAAAGCAACATTAGACGTGATTATGAATATAGGAGATCAAGGATTGTCTCAGGCATTATTTGGAAAATTTAAAAAAGTATTCGACAAAAAATCTGATGCTAAAGCCTATGATGAAGCTAAAAGTGAAATACAACAAAGTGTTGAAAATGACTTTGCAAAAACAAATTTAAAACAATCACAAGATATAGAAGATTTAGTTGCACCCGTTATTGCTTCCGAAAATGCTAAAAAAATTGCAGCTGGAGAAGCAAATGATTTAAAATTTAACTTGTCTTTAGCTGAAAGAACACAAGATCCACAATTAATAAAAACACAATCTCAAATGGAAGCAGATTTACCTGTCAGAACTGAAATATTAACTACTGCACAAGAAAGAGCTTTACAAAACAAAGCTATTCTAGATGCAACAGTTGCAGCAGAGTTTCCTGATGCTATTCCTATCACTCGTAAGTTCAATGATGGTACTGTTGAAGAGGTGTTAGAACCTGTTAAAAAATTTAATACTTATGTTGATCCTCAAAAAGGACTTAATCAAGCCATCATTGATGATGTACCAGGTAAAATAGCTGCTGCTGAAGAACAATTGTTAAAAACATTTCCAAGGGTTCCTGATGAAGTTTTAAAAGATGCAGGTATTTTTGTACGTGGAGAATTAGGAACAAAGGCTAAACAAACACAAGATACTTTATATGGTGAATTAGAAGCAACTGTCAAAGAATTCAATCCAAGAGTTGAGGTCAATACTTTTGTTGATGATGTAAGAAGTGAATTAGCTGTTAAACCTTTTCAAACAGTAGGAGACTTGCCTCAGGAATATACAATTCTAAAAGATTTAACAAAACCATTTGATGAGCTATTAGCCAAACTTGGTCCACTATTAGAATCTGGACAAATTAGTACCATAGAATTAGACGAAGCAATAAATATACTTAACCAACGTTTACTTCGTAATAAACAAAAAGGTGATGCACCTTTTGGACTAGCTCCACAATATAATCCAATTGATGAAACTTTTACATTAAGTGCTGATGAAATAGTTGGCCTAAAAAGAAGTATTGGAGAATCTTTAAATAAATCACTTAGAAATCCAAACACAAACTCAGAAAAAATTAGAAGATTATCTTTACTACAACATAAAACAGATCAATTACTCAAGTCAGTTCCAGAAGCAGTTGAACCTGTAGATAATTGGTTAACAAAATACAATACTGAATATAAGGATCTTTACGAACAAGGAGTAATTTTAAAGTTAAGAACAGAAACAGGAGATGGTAATTACAAATTACCCAATGAACGTGTAGGAGCTGCTTTTTTAGAAAGTCCAGAAACTTTAGATCAATTTAAAAATTTCTTTGGTGATAATCCCATTGCCATACAAGGAATAGAAAACGCCTTTTATGATACTATGATAAAAAATATTTTTAGGCCAACAGGAGTTATTGACAATGTAAAGCTTGATAAGTTTAAAGCAGATAACATTGAGATAATAAATAAAATGGATGAAATAATTCCAAATTTTAAAGCTGATCTTAATAGCAAAACTGATGTAGGTATAAACCTTGCAAATAAAATTAATGAACAGAATGCAAGATTAAATGTTGCTGGTACTATTGAGTTAGAAAATTTAGCTAAAGACAAAACATTATTCAGAGGAATTACTTATAAAAATGCTGATGATATGGTAAAAAAAGCATTAGCAGATCCTGATGATATGGAAAAAATTGTAACTGCTATAGCACAAAATGATCCTGATGGAATCATACTTCAAGCTTTTAAAAGAGAACTATTTAAAGATTGGTCAGCTCCAATTATGGTTGATATAAGAAAAGGTAAATATCCAAAGTATGATAAGATGAATGATTACTTAGATAAAAACAAAGAATCTTTTGAAACATTTTTTAATTTAGTAAACGATCCTCAAGGTTTTGAAAGACTAAAATTAATTACAGATGCTTATGAAAAAGCAGGAGCTGTACCATTTCCTATAGGAAGAACTGATCCTTCAGAATTAAGAGATGTAGTAAAAAGCGTCTTTGGCACAGGATCACCACAAATTCTTTCACGTTTATTTGCTGTCGCTTCTGGTCGTACAGGAATTAAATTTGTTGGTGGTGAATTGTTGGCTAGGATGTTCAGACAATTGAGTATTAGAAAAAGAAATGAATTAATAGCAAAATCTTTATATGACAGAGAGTTTTCTGAATCCTTAGTCAATATGATTGTTGGTCAAGATATTAAATCAAGAGATATAGAAAATATGATTGGATTCTTAGGACAAATTGGTGGGATGATGACTGACGGAATTGAACAAGATATTAATATGGAAGAGGCTGATAGTTTTAAAAAAAGAAGAGAAGATGAAATTGCAAGGACTGTACCTGGAGATCAATCACAAGCAAATATTCCAGTACAACCTGTTTTAAGTTCTCCTACCATTAGCCCCGCATCAAGCTTGAATCAAGTCTCTATGGCGTTTTTACCTCCTTTGAGAGGTGGTGGTCAAACATCATCAAGAGGTCAGGAAGTGTTTGGAGCTACTGATACAGTGTTTGGCTAGTTTAAAATTTTTTTTAATGGGTTGGGTGTGTATTGGCTTGGGAGTAGATCAAAAATGTATAAGAATGGTTTCCGAAGTAGATTTTCCAAATTACGAACAATGTAATGAATATTATAGTTTAGTAACAAAAGATCTCCAAGACTTAGACACTGTAGAAATAAATTTTTCTTGTGTCCAAGCTGGAGTATTGGAGGATGTTTTATAAAGTTCTTCTCATATAGCTAGGTAGTGTACCTTCTGCTTTATAATGTTTGTATGCAGCTAACCAATCTTTTTTATATTCAGCTTTTATAAACTCTTTCAACGCCTTATCTGCGTCAGGCTCTAACGTAAAAAAGTTTCCAAATGATTTTAAAATATTTAACATAAGTTAATACTTATTTTATTTTTTATTGAAATTTTATTGTTGTTTTTGCACAACAGCTATGATTAAATATATCCCATAGGGTAGCAACTTATTGTATATGTATATAAGGCAAAAAATCACTATTTTTTAAATAGTAATATTAACTGTTGTTACCCTATACTAACCACGACTTGAGCTCTTCACCCATTACTTCAGATGATATATTTATTTTTTTGCGAAGAGATTTAATAATTTTTTCATCTACAGTTTTTTCTGTGACTAAATCAATGTAAGTACACTTTTTGGTTTGACCAATTCGATGGACTCTTTCTTCTGATTGAACTCTTATCTCTAAATCATAAGAATTACTAAAATAAACAACTGTATTACTTTCTGTAAGAGTTAATCCATACCCTGCTGTACGAGGATTTGCTACTATATATTGTAATTTACTATTAGGATCTTGAAACTCAGTGACTATATCTTGTCTATCTGAATCTTTTGTATCTCCATAAAAACCCATGGCTGATTCAAAACCATACACAGATCTTATTTGTTTTAAAATACTCTTAATGTCATGACGATAATTAGCCCAGATAACTACTTTTTGTCCATCAGCTTCTTCTAATATTTCCATTAAAGCTGAGTATCTATTATTTTCAATGGTTTGAGGATCACCGTTAGAATCAATTATAAAACCACAACATATCTGTTGAAGCTTTGTTATCTGTGCAAGTACAGTTGTAACATTTACGAGATCATCATTAATAATGGTCATCGCTTCACGCTTCATTTCATCATAAGCTTTTTGTTGTTGAGGAGTTAGTTCAACTAATCTTTTAACATAAACTTTATCAGGTAAATCAAGACAATCTTTTTTTAAAACTCTTGAGGAATGTTTTTCTAATTTTTTATTTAATTCATCTAAATTTTTATAATCTACTACTTGTTGAAAACTATGAGAGGCTGTTGATCTTGTTTGTAAAATAGCGTACCGGGAGCGAAAGGCATAATAACTATCGTATTCAAGAACATTAGGATGTAAAAATTGACATTGTGAAAATAAATCTAAGGGTGATTTAGTGACAGGCATACCTGATAACAAACGTCTTTTTTTAATTAGTTTTCTTAAATTTAAAATGTTTTTAGTTTGTAAAGCCTGTGGATTTTTAATCACAGTGCTTTCATCAATTGCCATTAAACAGTTGTTTTCCTGTAGCACTTTTTTAGTAAATTCAATACCTTTTCTTGTTCTGAATGCTTCAATGTTTATTACAAAAAACTTTAATTTTTCATTTTTTTCAAACAATTTTCTCAACTGTTTTTTGTTTTTCATACTTGTGGAATTAGACCAAACAACAATGTCATGATCAATTTCATCATTAATATGTTTAGGTATCTCTAATTGAGACCAATTTCTATACACACCTTTAGGGGCTACAACAATACCACAATTAATTTCTTTTTGTTGATATGCAATACACATATCATCTATACACACCTTTGATTTACCTGTACCCATTTCCATAAAAAAGGCAAAGTAATCTTTGTTGTGAGATTTACTTAATGCATCTAATTGGTGTTGGTATGGTTGAGTTTTAAAGGTAAACTCATTAACACTTGCAAATTTCATATTCTCCCACTATATTATAATAAAGGAGATGTTCAAATGGAAAATCAATCTGAAATTCTAGCACAACTAGAAGAAGACCTTCAGGATTTTAACTCCAGTGAAAAAGATCAAAAGTCACTTTCAGAGGCTGTCAAAAAGCTTATTCAATATGATCAAGCGATTGAATTGAAAGAAAGTGAAACTAAATCTTTGAAAAAATCTAGAGATAAGATATCGGAAGAAATAATACCAGGAATCATGGATGAACTTGGCTTATCTAAGTTAAAATTAGATAATGGTTTACTATTAACAATTGTAAATGATATCCGTGCTCATATTAGTGAAGCTAACAAATCTGCTGCCTATGAATGGTTAAGAGATGCAGGGCTTGGCACTATTATTAAAAATCAGGTTGCAGTGCAATTTGATAAGACACAAGATGCTGAAGCAGTTGCCCTTAAAGAAAAACTAAACGCTGAAGGACTTCCTGTATTACATACAGAAACAATTCACGCAGGCACGCTTAAGTCTACTTGCAGAGAGGCCGTAGAGAAGGGTATTAGCATACCAGAAGACCTCTTTGGATTATACATTGGTAAGAAAACCAAAGTTTCAAAAACCTAAGGAGGTAATATGGCGAAACGAAAAACAACACCTAAGAAAAAAGGTGCAGTGGCTACCAAAGACGCAAATACAGAAGTAGCTACTTTAAATATCGATTCATTTCTTGAACAAAACGCAGGAGATGGTTCGCAAAACATTGGTTCTAATGATTTAGAACTACCAAGACTAAAATTATATCATGGTAATGCTAAAGATGCTCCTGATGAAATATCAAAAGCTGAAATTTATCATAATATATCACAGAAAGTTTGGAAAAAGACTGAGGGAATAAGAATTATTCCTTGTGCTTTTATCAAACAATATACTCATTGGAAAGAAGTTGAAAAAGGTGGTGGTTTTTTAGGAGCCTATGATTCTTCTTCTGATATTTTAACAAAGACCAAAAAAGTAGAGTCAAAAGATGTTTATATAGAAAACGGTGAACTGACTGATACTTATATAAGAACTGATGGAAACTTTTTTGTGTTATTTGAAGATGAAGAAGGAATATGGAAGCCCGCTCAAATATCTATGTTTTCTACAAATTTTAAGAAAGCAAAGTTATTGAATACCATGATTAAATCACAAGTTATGGAAGGTAAAAATGGCCCCTTTACACCACCCGCTTATGCATACATTTACAGGCTTAAAGGTGAGCTTGTAAAAAAGGATGCGATGTCTTGGGCAGTTTGGGATATCTCTTTAGAAGATTCTGTAAAAGATGTTGAAGTCTTACAGGACGCTAAAGTATTCTCACAATCTGTTACAAAAGGTGATGTAGTAGTAAAACCTGAAGTAGAAGTTGCAGAAACAAATAGTGACAACGAAGACTCAGGTATGATATAAAAAGTTTGGGGGCGGTTTCTTCTTATTCTCTCCTTTCTTCCCCGCCCCTAATTGCCCTACATGATCGATAAGTTTAAACAAATATTTGAAGGTCTTAATCGTGCCTATGGAATCTTTATTATTTCAGGTGAAGTATCTGATAAAAATAAAGTCAAAGGTACGGGTAAGGTTGTTCAAGAACCTATCACCGATGTAAATTGGCAAAAGCATTTGAAAGGAGAGGGAGCATCTCTCGGAGTTATTCCTATTAATGATGATAGTAAGTGCAAGTGGGGTTGTATTGATGTCGACGTTTACCCTCTCGATCACAAGAAAATCTCACTATCACTGAAAGAAAAAAAGATACCTCTTACAGTTTTTAGGTCTAAATCTGGGGGATGCCATTTATTTTTATTTACAACTGATTTTATACCAGCAGTAATGATGAGAAAAAAATTACAAGAATTTGCATCGTTACTTGGTTATGCCTCTAGTGAAATTTTTCCTAAACAAATTGAAATTAGAACTGATAGAGGTGATACAGGAAACTTTTTAAACTTACCTTACTTTGAAGGTGAAAACTCTATGCGATATGCATATGATGAAGACGGCAATGCACTGAAGCTTTCTCAATTTTTAGATTATTATGATGAAGTTGCCGTTGATCCAAAAAAATTCTCAAAGCTGAAAGCTAAGGAAAAAAATATCAGCGATACTCCCCTTAGCGATGGGCCTCCTTGTCTACAAACTATGATGACTTTGGGAATACCAGAGGGTGGTCGTGATGAAGCTCTATATCAATATGCTGTCTATGCGAAGAAGAAATGGAATGATGAGAATGTATGGTCACAAAAAATTGATGAGTTTAATAGAGACTTTATGCAACCACCCCTGAGTAGTTCACAGGTAATGAAGACAATTAACCAACACAAAAAACAAGAGTATCAATATAAATGTAAAGTGCCTCCCATGTGTAATCATTGTAATTCCACAGAATGTTCTGTTCGACAATTTGGTATTGGTGAAGACTATGCTTCACAATTATCTGATCTAAGAAAGTACCAATCAGATGATTCTATATGGTTTATGAATATTGATGGAAAACCTATTGCATTAAATACAGATGAACTATTTTCACAAAGTTTATTTTTAAAAAGGTGTATTGATGAAATTAACATTATTCCTTTTCCAGAACCTATGCCTCAAAAGAAATGGATACGTTTGTTAAATGAATTACTTTCTAAAGTACAAGTTATTGAAATGCCTAGAGAGATAACAAAGGTTGGAAGATTTGATAATTTATTAAATTCTTTTTTAGATGAAACTCCTGTCGCTGATACAAGAGAGCAGATAAAATTAGGAAATGTTCTTTTTGAAAAAGATGAAAAGAGTGAACAAACAAAAGCATATTTTAAAATGGAATTTCTCATAAATTATGTGGAAGAAAAGAAAAAATTTAAAGGCATGTCTACAACAGAAATGTCTGCTCACATTAAGTTAAAGAGAAGTGGTGGTCATCACCGATTATCTATTAATGGTAAAACAGAATTTGTTTGGATGGTTCCTTATGAGCGATTACAACAAACAAGTTTTTCTGTACCTGATATGGATGATGGATCGGAGGCATTACTGTGAAATATAAACCAACTTATGAACATTTTGGTCATAGAGGTTCTGTCAAATATAAACTGGAACGAGCCAAAAGAAAACGTGCAAGAGAACTCGCTGAAAAATTATTAGGCAGAAATTATTTTACTAATGCTCAAGCTTTAGTTTTAGAAAGTGCAATTCAATTAAGTAAGAAAAGAGACAATGTATAAACAACATTTGAAAGGAATGATCTCCCACCAATTTGCTTTAGTCTGGTTAGCTGAACATGGCTACATTCCCTTCGATAATATTTATAAAATTGGTCCTGTTGATATCATTGGGTTTCGTCAAGGATCAGTGCATCTCTTCGATGTTAAGACAGAACGATATTATTCTGATAAAGTTAAAGTATCTCGACACAGGGGTAGACGTATTTATTCCAAGAAGTCAGATGAACAAAAAAAATTAGGCGTTAAATTTATTTACGTCACAGAAAATGGAGACTGTCACATTGTCTAAAAAAATAATTTTCGGACCTCCTGGTACAGGAAAAACAACAAGGTTATTATCTATTGTTGAAGAAGAATTAGCTAGGGGCGTTCCACCTGATCGAATTGCCTACCTTGCTTTTACACGCAAAGCGGCTCAAGAAGCAGTGGAACGAGCTGGTAATAAATTTAATCTTACCAAAAAAGAATTAATTTGGTTTCGTACTATTCATAGTTTTGTTTTTAAAAATTTAAATTATAACTCCGATGAAGTTATGACACCTCAGCACTATCGAGAATTGGCTGAGGTAATAAAAGTTCCCCTCCTCAATGTCACTTCAGCTGATGAAGTTGGCGTATCTGTACACAATAATGAACATCTTCGTGTCTATGATTTATCCAGAGCGAGGGGAACTACATTAGAAGATGAATACAATCGCTTTGGTCGTATTGATGGTGGCTTTTTTAAAACAAAGTACGTCATCGAATCATTGATCAAGTACAAAGAAACCATGAACGTGAAAGATTATACGGACATGCTCATGGATTTTGTACAGATCGGGACATCACCAAAGCTAGAAGTATTAATTGTTGATGAAGCACAAGACTTGTCGTGGTTACAGTGGAACGTGATTAACAAGATCATGGCTCACGCCACACGAGTCTATGTAGCGGGAGATGATGACCAAGCTATCTTCGATTGGGCGGGAGCTGATAGTGGTCGTTTGGTTGATCTTGATTGGGAAACAGAAGTGTTAAATCAATCATATCGTGTACCGCAAACAAATCATGAAGTAGCAGATCGTTTAGTCCAAAGAATTCAACATCGAAAACAAAAGCTATGGAAACCTAGAAAGTACCGAGGTTTTACGCAATCCTATGCTTATAAACTCAATGCAAGTAGTTTTGATCATGGCGAGTGGCTTATCTTAGCTCGTGCTAATTATTTATTAGATAATATAGAACACGACTTAAAACAATTTGGACATCACTTTATTCGAGGTAATCAACCGAGTGTCAGCACCAAACTTTTAAAAGCAATTGAAACATGGGAAAAGCTTCGCACAGGTCAAGATGTAGATTTTTCTGATGTTAAAGATTTGTATTATTATATGTCTGTTGGTAATCGTGTTAAGCGAGGACATAAATCTTTAAACATACAAGTTCTTCCGGGACAAATGTTTTCAATGAAAGACTTACAACAAAATCATGGGTTAGTAGCTCATGCGAACTATCCTTGGCATCATGCCCTTGATAAAGTAAGTGAGAATAAATCTTTGTATGTAAAGACGATGCTACAAAAAGATGAAACAATGTTAACAACTCCGCCTCGAATAAAACTCAGCACGATTCACGGATCAAAAGGTGGAGAAGCTGATCATGTGATGTTATTAACAGATCTGTCAAAGAAGACAGAAGATAAACTGCTATCGAACATTGATAGCGAAAGGAGAGTATTTTACGTGGGAGCAACAAGAGCAAAAAAATCATTACACATTATTAGAGCCGAAGGCAGTAGAGAATTTACGGAGATATTTCAATGAGAATAATTTATCAAGACGGAAAACTATTAGTAAGTTTAACAAGAGATGAAGTAACAAAAGTTAATAATGAGATAGGTAGTCCTGTTGAATTAGATATTGGTAACCTACCGATGCTTCATGAAGATATTACAAAAGCGGCAACTTATTATTTAAAACACATGCAAGTAAAAAAAGAATTATCAGAAAGCAAACAAGATGAATGACAACAAATTCCCCAAAGCAAAAACAGCACCTCCTGAATGGATGCCTCCTCAAAGTGTTCCAGATTTATCTTCGGCTTCTTGTATTGCAATTGATGTTGAAACTAGTGATCCGAATCTTAAAAAATTGGGTCCTGGATATTTCCGTCAAGACGGCTTTGTTGCGGGAATATCTCTTGCCGTTGATGGTTGGACTGGTTATTTTCCAATCGCACATGAAGGTGGTGGCAACTTTGATTTAAATATCATTCGTGATCCCTTACAAAAAATCTTCAACCTCGACTGCCCTAAATTATTTCACAACTCCTCCTATGATATAGGTTGGTTAGAGGCTGAGGGTTTTTCCTTGCGTGGTCGTATTAAAGATACAATGATCATGGCACCTTTAATCGATGAAAATCGAACCTACTACTCCTTGAACTCACTAGGTTATGACTACGTTGGGGAAACGAAAGATGAATCAGCACTAAGAGAGGCCGCTACAGAATTTAACGTTGATGCGAAAAGTGAAATGTGGAGATTACCTCCGATGTATGTAGGTCGCTACGCGGAACAAGATACAGTGTTAACATTGAAATTATACAATCGTTTAATGCATGAAATTGAAAAACAAGAGTGCACCCATATTCTTGATTTAGAAGAACGTTTAATCCCTGTGACTTATGCCATGAAGAAAAAAGGGGTGCGTATTGATGAAGAAAAACTTTATAATCTTGATGCTGAATTATTAGCGGAAGAAAAAAGACTGATAGCGAAGATAAAAAAGTATGTGGGTTTTGATGTCGAGATTCACGCTGCAAGAAGCGTTGCCAAAGCTTTTGATCATTTAAAGCTACCCTATCCTCGCACCGAAAAATCAAACGAGCCTTCTTTCCAAAAGAATTTTTTAAATACCCATGTCCATGAGTTTCCTCAGATGATCGTTCAGGCCCGAGAAGTTTATAAAACGAGAAATACTTTTTTAGCGGGTATGAAAAAACATATCTATAAAGGAAGAGTTCATGCATCGATTAATCAGATGAAGGGTGAAGACGGAGGAGCGGTGACAGGGCGAATGAGTTATTCTAATCCGAACCTTCAAAACATTCCAGCACGTGATAAACGTGTTGCACAAATGATTAAAGGTGCGTTCTTACCTGAGGAAGGTAAAAAGTGGCATGTGTTTGATTACTCGCAACAAGAACCACGCATCCTGGTTCACTATGCATTAAGTTCGAAGGGTGGTTTGACCGGTAGTGAAGATGTTTTAACCAAATACAATGAAGGTAGTGAAGTAGACTTTCATCAAATGGTAGCGGACATGGCTGATATTACTCGTGAAGAAGCGAAGAGTATTAACTTAGGTATTATGTATGGTATGGGTAAAGGAAAAATGGCTACTGACTTAGGCCTCGAGATTCAAGACGCAGAAGTGATCTTAAAAAAATATCATCAATCCATTCCTTTTGTAAAAGAGCTACAAGACATTGCTATGCGTACTGCAAGTAAACATGGACATATCCGAACATTACTTGGTCGTAAATGTCGATTTCCTTTATGGGAACCTAATCGCTTTGGAATTAATAAAGCTCTACCTCACACAGAAGCAGTTGTCGAATATGGTAATGATATTAAACGTGCCTTTACGTATAAATCTTTGAATAAATTAATTCAGGGTAGTGCCGCTGATCAAACCAAACAAGCGATGCTGACTTTATTTGAAGAAGGTATTGTTGCTGATATTGCAATCCATGATGAACTTGATATATCTCTTGAAAACTCCCAAGAAGTTGATAGAGTACGAGAAATTATGGAAACTTGCGTGGATAAGTTAAAAGTTCCTAGTGTCGTAAATGTTCGAGTAGGAAAAACTTGGGGTGAAGCTGGTAAATAAAAGAAAGTAGAAAGCCGAGAAAAAAATGACTGATATAAATAAATATAAATCTGTTGCCGTGAATAAACCAGGATATGAAAAATTAGCTGAGATTAAATTAAACACTCATATTCCTATTAATACCTTAGCTGATAAAGCTATAGAAATGATTTATGAAGCATGGGAAAAAACAGGAAAAAAGTACATACCAAGTCTAGACGAAAAATCGAATTAGAAAAAAAATACGATTGTAGCCTTTGTAAAGATTCAGGGGAACTTTATGTTCCTATTTATGAAACGTATATTTTGGTGAATTGTCCATGCCTCAAGGTTGATGTGGAAGTGGAGCTAGAGGTAGAAGAGCAAGGGAAGAGGGACAAGGATCACGCCTCATGGCTCAAGAAAAAACTAGGCAAAACTCTTCATTAGTGGTATTTATTTCTTATGAGTATATTTGGAATTGCTAAAAAAGGACTTGGTTTATTAGGTCGTAAAAAAAATGACGAAGGTGCCAAAACTTATGTTGAAAAAGGTAGACTTGGTCTTTCACCAGCTGGTCTAAGATACTATGAGACTAGTGGCTTAAAAAATACATATGCTAAAATGGACAAAGCTATTAGAAAAATTGAAGAGAAGAAAAATGGTGGTCTTGTCGGTGGTCAAAAAAAATTAGATAAGAACAAAGACGGTAAAATTACAGGTGCGGATTTTAAAATGATGAAAAAGAAATCCAAGAAGAAGTAATGTCTCGTCCTGGTCTTTATGCTAATATTCATGCGAAAAGAAAACGTGGAGAAAAAATGAGAAAAAAGAATTCAAAAGGTGCTCCCACCGCTAAAGCTTTTGCTAGAGCAAAACAAACAGTAAGGAATAAATAATGGCTGAAGAAAAGAAAAAAACAGGAATTAAAGAAAAAATAGGTCTATTTCTGGACAAAACTTTTACTTTTGGGGGTGGTTTGCAGTATGATAATGACATAGTAAACAGTGCTCAAGAGGCCCTTGGTGTAGATAGTTGGAAAGATATAGATACACAAGAAGACTTCAATAATTTCAAAACAATTATTCGACAAATGCAGAAACAAAAAGACTCTGGTGATGTTCCAACAACAGGAAAAACAGGTGGAGTTGTAATTAAGATGAAGAGGGGTGGAATGGTATCCAAAAATACCTCAAAAACCCGTTCTAAGCCTCGTGTGGCAGGTCGTTTAGCTAAACGTGGATACGGCAAAGCCTACAAAGGCTAAACTTCTTAAAACGATTATTTTCAATATTGTGTAATGGTGTAAGACAAAGGTAATAGTCATGTAATGGCTACTATTGTTGATTTATATATAATATATATATAATATTACTTGATTACGTGAAAAAAATGAAATGAAAAAATTTTTTATATATATATTATTGTATATATATCTATATAGATAAAAAAATGGAAGAAGATATAATTTACTGTCCACTTTGTGGACTTGATATAGAAGAGGATTGTGATTGCTAATGTCAAAACAAATTGGTGATGTAAAAGATGATGAAGGTCTAACTAGAAAACAAAGAGCTTTTGCTCAATACCTTGTTCAAGAGAATGGCAGAGCTACTCCCACTGAATGTGCGAAAATGGCTGGATACTCAGAGCACTCAGCTACCCAAATAGCTTGTAATTTACAAAATCCTAAAATGTATCCTAAGGTTGTAGATTTTATTGATACCCTTACAAAAGAATATTCTAAAGCTAGTAAAATTGAATTTCAAAAACATGCCAGAGAAATGGCAAGATTAAGAGATATGGCAGTTGAGGAAAAACAATATTCCGCTGCGATTAATGCAGAATATAGAAGAGGCCTCTTAGGTGGTTTTTATGTTGAGAGAAAAGAAGTTGTCACTGCTAGTCTTGACAATATGTCCAGAAAAGAACTTCAACAAAAATTAGAAAATCTAAGAAAAGAAAATGAATTAATTCAAGACGCAGATTATTCTGAAATTGAAGATCAATCAGATATTGACAAATCCCAATAAGTTGTAATATATTCTTTTTTAAGTTGCACAATCGCAAGTAAAGGAGAGAACAATGAAGATAGTAAAGATTGATAGACAGGCTTGGAAAACCTTCAAACATTTTCTTAAAACTGATGATGAGTTTAATACAAAATGGAACATACCTTTGTATGACTGTAGAGGTAATTCTTATGATCGAAAAATATTAAATAAATTATACTATGAGCAATATTTAGATTGGTATTTTCAAGTAAAAAAAGTTTGCCCTGGAGGACTAAGTTATGAAAGCTAAAGAAGCATTAGAAGTTTTTTATAAAAATTTTGAATTATGGAAAGCTAATAATTATCTTGATACAGAAGAAGATGAAAATATTAGAGAGGCCTATACAGTTTTAGAAGAACTTGTTAATGAAAAAGAAGGAGAGAAATAAAATGGAATACAAAAAAAATATTTTTTATACACATTACTTAAAAAGACAAGGCAAGATATTTAAAGACCTAGCTTATTTAGGGCATAATCAAAGAATTGATATGTTAGAGGATTTTAAAAAAATGAAATATAATTTTATAGATTGGGCTAAAAAAGATAATCACAGTTCTTTAGAAGATAAGCAAAGAATGATTGCTTTAGGTCGCAGAAGTATAAGATTTTATGATAAGTTAATTTCTTATATTAGGAAAAATCCTGATATTGCCGTAAGGAGATAATAAAAATGACATTAAGTGAAATCAAAGAAATTGATATAGAGTTTGTTAAACCAACTCCTGACTGTAATTCTTGTGATATAGAATATACGTGTTTTGAATGTGAACATGGACAGGTCAAAGAGAAATATCCATATTCTTATTATGAAGGAAACGGAGTATGGACAAAAAGAAATAAAAAATTTTTAGAGGAGCAAAATGAAAAATTATAACCTATCACTTTCCATAATAACTAAAATATTAGAAGATCAATTAAAACAAATTACAGAGGCGAGTAAAAAAGAAATTTTGTATGAATACAATGCTGATAAAACTAAAGACCTTGTAATGAACAAAACAGTCGCAGATGTAGAATTTTATGTTGCAGACACTATAGCAAGTAAGTTAGAAAATTTACAAACCAATCTAATTTTAAAAGGAGAATAATATGCCGACTTATAAAGTAAGAGTTTATGAAGCTTATGATAAAACTTTTATATTAAACGCAAAAACACAAGATGAGGCTAGGAAAAAAATAGAAGATAAAGGAGCTATGTACTTTGATAAAAATAATGATAGATCAATACAAGCTGACAAATCAAAGATTGAAGAATTTAGAATTGAAGAAGTAGAGGAGATACGATAATGAATTGGCTAATAGAAAAATTTGCAAAACTAATTGACTTTTTGTTTTTTGGAAATAGAAAGTAAATAACGATCTTTCACTCATAAACCCCTGATAAATACTTCAGGGGTTTTTTTATTTTAGGGTATTGACATCCTAATATATCTCATTATATTCTAAGTATGATTAAAAATCCAAAACTTTCCCCTCTTGAAAAAGACGTGTTAGATAGGAGTATTTTTAATCTAAGTTTCTATATGGTACAGGCAAGAAAAGAAACACCAGACCATGTTTCAGTACGGGAAAAATGTTTAAATTATTCCTGTCCCAAGGAGTCAAGCCTTGTGGGTATAAACAAAGCCATATTGAAAGTGAAGAATTTTGGCAGAGGTATATGTAAGCTGATTTTCTTCATTAGGGTTGTATGCTTATCCGAAGTTCTGCGGGTAGACGGAGCAGTAGAGTACAACCCTTGATCACGAAATGAGGGAGCGTTTTTTCATTCCTATCCTTACTTTTATTCCCCTAAAGTAAATTGTTCCCTCATTTTTTTTTTAAAAAATTTTTTTACAAGATTGACTTTTAGATATTTTTTTGGTTATAATATCCCAACTAATTAAGATAAGGAGTATCAAATGACTTTAATTAAAATAAATAATAAGCATAGAGATAAAATCTTAGCTGAATGGTCTAAGATTGTATTACAAACAAAAACACCTATGAGAAAAAAACTTGATGTAGCAGTAAGTAATTTTTTAGCATATAGAACTAAAGCATATCAAATAGCAACTAATATGGTGTATGGTCAAATCTCTCATTCTGATTTGGAAACATTTAGAAAATTTAAAACAACTTCGAAAGTAAGTCATCTTTATGCAAAAACAACTTTTGATGTAGAACAAAAGGAATGCTATCCACTTGGCAATAAAACTGTGATGAAGCCTTATCATTTTGATTATTCAGATAAATGTTTGGATTTTAATTTATCAACCGATGAGGCAGTAGCATTGCATTTTGATGAATTACTACAACAAGATTTAAATCCTTTTTGTCTAAATGTCTTTTCGTCTAATATTCCTAATAGTTTTAAAAAACCAAGAAACGATAGTAATATGGGTGATAAAGTATCTACATGGATTAGAGATAATTGCCCTGTTGTGTTTTCGTATTATAATGATGATAAAAAAATGCCTAATCCTTTTTATTTTGAAGTGCCAGATATAAGTAGCCATAAGTTAGATTTTAAAGTTAAAACAAAAAAGGATTTTAATTTCTTAAAAGAATATGTGAAGACAAAGGAACACTTAAATTTATCTGTAAAAAAACTTCTTGAAGAGCATTATACAAATTTAACAAAAATGCGTGAGTATCTAAAAACTTGTAAAGATACTAATGATGTTAAGAAAGTTTGGAACGATTTTAACCATACAATTTTAAATGAAAAAATTGGTAAATCTCTTTCTATTGTATCTTCTGAACTTGTTGATGATCTTAAAGGATTAATGGAGTTAAGATAATGAGCGATCAATATTGTGAATGTTGTAATGATAATCATTTTTTAATTTCTAATGATCAATATGGAAATGATGATTTACAAAGATGTGATGAATGTAGTTATTTTCAAAGTGATGATGAAGCAAGAGCGTTTGTTTTAAAAATAATCATAGAAAAGAAAGGTAAAAATGAAAACAATAATTAATGAAAATGGTAAGCCTGAGGGATATGAAATCGAATTAACCCCTATTGATAAATCAGCTATGAATTTAATAGTAAAAGAACACGCTGATCTTACCCTTTGCTTACAAGAACTCGATAATTGGATAATGGCATTAAAAGAAGTCCAAGAAGAAACTTTATCAAAAGACGCTCAAGTTGAAGTAGCTAACATTTTAGAAAAGCATGAATGTTATAGTTTAGTAAGGGATTTATCTGATTAAAAAGCTTGAATTTTTTCTAGTATCCTATTATTCTGGGATACTAGATTAAAGGGGAATAAAATGAAAAAAACTTATAATTTATACACAGATCAAAAAAACGCATGGTTAGAAGTTCCTAGCATGGATGTTGTTTACTTAGATATTTACAAAAAAATAAGTCCATTTTCTTATTTTGCAAAATATTTTGATAGAAGCGATAACAATGTAATGGGTAAGATTTATTTAGAAGAAGCTTTAGACCTCACTTTATTTGAACAAGCTTATAAAAAAGCATTTAAAGAAAATCTAAATATTAAAGAATTACCTTTATCAAAACCTATAACAGAATTTGATAGATTTGATGAAAAACAAATTATTATTGAGAATAATTTTAAACTAGGTGATTTTGTTTTTTGCAATGCATTTAGAAAAAGAGATTATGTAAAATGGAAAATTATAAAAATTGGTAAGCCTCATCATCAATTTACGGATAGATACGGCAAACATCCTATTTCTATTAAAATTAAACAAAGCACTAAAAAATATCATGACGGAAGCGAATGGGATGTAATCAATAATCCTAATATTAAAAATGTTTTTAATAATCAGCTTGAACCTTATTTTAAAATAGAGGCACAGAAATTTTGGGATGAAGCAATTAAAAGGGGAGAAGCAAATGTCTAAAACAATTCAAGAAGTAATCAGGGAAGTAAAATATTTAAAAATACAACGTGAAAATCAAGATGATATTTTAGAACTTAAAAAAGATATTGAATCTATTAGTGCTGATTTAGAAAATCTTGCTCAAGCTAGTTTAGACTTAGTAAAAAAAATTAATTCTGATAATTCTAATTATGAAGAGGAAGAAGAGGAAGAGGAAGAAGAGGAAGAGGAAGAGGAAGAGGAAGAAGAAAGCCAAGACGCAATAATAGATCCAAAAGTAGAAAGCACATCAAATCTTGAATACGATAATAAAAATAAAAGTTATGACGAATGGCAAAAAGAAGAAAACAGACTAATTCAACTTTTAGTACCTGAGAAATATCGTAAAGAAGAGGATGACGAATTATCAATTGTTAATCCTGAAATAATATCTTTTGATATACCAAAAACATGGAAAGTAGATTTTAAAATAAAATATATTCCATTGATAAACGATAGATTTGTTGGTGTCTTTGATTTTGAATATAACATTGGTGGTAGTTTTTCACCAATAGTTATTCAATCAAAACATCATAAAAGTTTACAAGATTTAAAAAATTACTTCATAAAAATATTTTTAGAAGTGGTGCAAAACGATAGAGCAAGAGGCGAACACATGACAAGCCTAGGAAAAAATGCGTCAGGAATATTTAAATATTTTGATAAATATACAAAACTTTTAATACCTGATGAAAATAAAGAAGTCGAAGAGAAACCCAAAACAAAGCCCAAGAAAAAACCAAACAAGAAAGAAGTAAAAAAAGATAATTCAAAAGGTATTCTTAAAGAATATACAGAAATATTTAAAAAAATTAATTGTCAAGACGCTTGTAAGTTTGAAACATTGATAAATCTTTTTGAAAAATTTAATAATAAAATGCGAGCCATTAAAAATTATCGAGAAAGAGAACTAAAAAAGCCTTTTGTCTTTAATTGGAGCAAATCAAAGTTTGTCTTTCCTTGTGATAATTCTGTTCAATTTGAAGCGGATTTTTTACAATTTTTTAAAAAAATGAGTAGAAAAAAAGCTTATCTTTTCGATTTAACCAAGGTATAATATCCCAATATTTAGGGAGAATAGAATGCAACAACTAATAAAATTAAGTCAAACGTCAAAGTTAAATTGTTTTTCTTTTGGTCTTGATGCTCATGAGTGTATTACAGGGCAAAAATTAAGAAAAATAAAAAATTCTACATGTTCGAAATGCTACGCACTCAAAGGAAACTATAATTATCCAAGCGTAAAAAAAGGAAAAAAAACTAATTTAAATCATCTTAACGCTAAATATTTTGTTTATGTTATGACTTATCAATTACAAAGCTTAAGATTTTTCAGGTGGTTTGATAGTGGGGATTTACCACATTTTAAAGCGTTATTAAAAATTGTTGAGATTGCAAAGAATACCCCTCATTGTAATCATTGGTTAGCTACTAGGGAAATTAAATTTAAAGTTCAGTTAGATAAAATGGTTGAAAGTGGAAAAATCAAATTACCTAAAAATTTAATAATCAGATATTCAAGCCCTAGGATTGATGATAAACCTTTAAAAACTCAAAAATATACGTCAACAGTTCATAAGGATAAAAAACCAATTGGATTTATTTGTAAAGCCCCCTCACAAGGTAATAAATGTCTTGATTGTGTTGCCTGTTGGGATAAGAGAATAAAAAATATTTCTTATAAATTGCATTGAAACCTGAAAATAAATTTAAATCAAAAATCATAAAAAATCTTACTGCGAATACTTTTGCAATAGAAACATATCTAAAATTCGGTTTACCTGATATTTACGGATTTTATAAAAATTCATCTTTTTGGCTTGAATTTAAATGTAGCAAGATGAAAAAAGTTAATATCTCACCTTTACAAATATCATGGAATTATAAGCACTTTGAATATAACCCCATTAATTTTTATATAGTAGAGAGCCTTGAAGCAAGAAGCTTTAAACTCTTTGGGGGAAATCAGGGAAAAGAACTTTTAAAAATAGGCTTTGATCTTGAGCCGTGCCTCATGCGTCTTGAACCAAGAAGCGAAGACTATAAAAAACTAGATAATTTTCTTAAATCGTTATAAAATCCCAATTAAAAGGGAGAATAAAAAATGTTAAGAAAACTACTTTATAAAATTCCATTTACATGGTTCAGGATTATCTCTTGGGATAAATCTAATCCTGATAAATGGGAATTGATTGATATCCTAGAAGTTCACTGGCTTACTGGTATGTCAGCCGTTAGAGAAATTTTAGATTTAGCTAAATCTAATTCAAGATCTACGCACATAGACGCTTATCCTTTTGCTACAGATTGTAAGTACAAGGGGATATTTTATATTGATTACAAATGGAGGATTAAATAATGTCAATTAGATTTGAAACAATACTAATGAGCCCTGAGGCTTGTGACATGTTCCATGAGCCTACCAATCATCCTTTAGTTGGATCTTATGGAGCGTATATTTGTTTAACTTTAATGGGGCTTGGGGTTTCTTGTATCACTGAAGAAACGATACCTGAGATTAAAATCAGGGAGTCTATCTTTGAGGCTATTAATGAAGAGATCAATAACTCAACAAGAATTAAATGGGAAGCCTTTATGGGATTACATACTAATGTTGAATTTGAAATTAGATCTAAATTCATTACTAGAATATCTCAACATCAAACTAAATTATCGAAGCGTGATATAAATCGCATTCGAGAAAATCATTATAATAAAATCAATGAAGCCAAACGCCAAGTTGCGTGAGGCACGATCCAAGGATCAGGGTATTAAAGCCCTGATCTTCATCCTAATATCTTTATTAATCTTTTAACTTTACTTGGGGCTAGAGCTCTGGCCCCATAATCTTCTCCCAAAAATCTCTAAAATTTAGTCGGCACTAATTGCCATTTTTTTCACCTTCTGGACATTTTTTTAAATCGCCCTGGAGCGTGTATCTGGACACATGAACCAGGGGCAGCAGCTGCGGGTCCCTTGAGCCTAGAAAATCCAAACCTTTTTTTAAGCAACCCCCACCACCAAAAATTGGCCCCCGAAAATTTTAACACACACCTATAGCCCTAATTCACACAAACATTTACATCCCAAATCATTTGCATATACTAAGATCAATGATCAAAAGAAGATTTGATTTAAATCCTTATGAAGCTCTTGGTTGCATGGTTCGTATCAACTACGACAGTAATTACATGAAGTTTATGGAGGTAGAACATCTTATAGACCACTATCTTAAAAGTATTGTTCAGGGAAACTATCTCCTTTGGACAAGAGATAATAAACCTTTTGCCTATGCAACGTGGGTCCCTAGCCAAGAAAAAACCGAAGTGTTCCATATGGCAGCCCCCTACGGCAAAGTTTTGTACCTATGTAAAGACTTGAAAAGGTACTTAAATAAATATAAAAAAATATATAAGGTACGTTTCATGAGACGTGACTCACGAGGCAATCTTAAACGAAATGGATATATAAATACATGGGATCAGAAACAGGAAATAGTTCAAGAAACGCAGAGAGACAAGCAAACACCGCTGAGTTAATGTCAAACATCATGGCACCCGGTGCAGGTGAGATTTCTAAAAAGAGAGAAAAAGAATTACAAGATGCAGCCAACAAAGGTAGAGGTGTACAATTTGAATCTGGATCTCGACCATTTGTAGGTGGAGAAAATGTTTTTCAAATAGATCCCGCTACAGGTGAAAAGAAAAGAATTATGCGAACAGGTGCAACCGCAGCTGATTACACAGGTACTATCAGAGCTAACCAACCTACAACAGGAGAATTTTTTGGAGATATCACGAGAGGATTATTTGGTGGTCAAGCAGATACACCACAATTCAACTTACCTGTAAAGAGACCTGCATCTACAACACAAGCACCTAACGCTCTTGTTCCCTCACTCGTAGGTTCAGGTGATGTAAACTTTGCTAATATGGCACCAGCTCCACAAAGAACACAAGGTTTAATTCCTAATGTGATTAATACAGGAGGTATCATGGGAATTCTCATGAACACAGGCAAAGACCTTTTAGGAAAAGGTAAAGATATGTTTGGTCCTGCAATTCCAGATCCTGTTCCTACAGGAAATATATTTGATTTATTTAGAGGTATGGGGAATCAACCAGTAGGCAGTGTTGTCCCTGAAGCAAGCGTCATGCCTCAAGAAGCAGTAGGCATTGAATCTATTCCCGATGCAACTGATACACCCGCATTTAAAGATTTAACTCCACAAGATATTTTAAAACAACCTTTAGAAAGCCTTGCTGAAATTCAGGATGTATTTGAACAAGGTGCATTAGTGGACGATATTTTAAGATCTGATTTTATGGAATCTTCAGGTGGAAAAGGAAGTAAAGAATTTTTACAAATGACAACAACCCCTTTTTATAATAAATACAGAGAACTTTCTGAACAATATCCTGAATTATATCAATCTGTATTTCCACAAGGTAGAGTAGTATTTGCCACTAGTTAGTGATTCATGGCTCACGCCTCATTAAACACAGCTCCTAGAGAACAATTAGAACAAGAACTCATCGCAGAGAAGATGCGATATCTCGATCATTGTGAAAAAAAATTTATTCCTTTTGTCAAACACGTTTGGCCCGAGTTCATTGATGGCAAACATCACAGACAGATAGCAAAGAAGTTTGAAGATATAGCAAAAGGAAAGATAAAACGTTTAGTGGTTAACATGCCACCTCGACATACAAAATCAGAATTTGCTTCCTATCTTTTTCCTGCATGGATGATTGGAAAAAATCCTAAATTAAAAATAATTCAAACCTCCCACAACTCGGAACTCGCTACACGCTTCGGTAGAAAGATGAAGAATTTGGTAGATGATAGTTTGTACAATCAAATATTTCATAATGTCCAGATTGCAACTGACAGTAAAGCGTCAGGTCGTTGGGAAACGAATCATGGTGGTGAATACTTTGCTGCGGGTGTGGGTGGAGCGATTACAGGTCGTGGTGCAGATTTACTGATTATTGATGATCCCCACACGGAACAAGATGCAATGTCCGATACAGCAATGGACAATACCTATGAGTGGTATACTTCTGGTCCTCGTCAGCGTTTGCAACCAGGGGGAGCTATTGTTGTGGTTATGACACGATGGAGCGAGAAAGATTTAACAGGACAATTAATAAAAGCTCAGGCAAAAACTGAAAAGGGAGATAAGTGGGAAGTCATTGAGTTCCCTGCAATCATGCCTAGTGGTAATCCTATCTGGCCTGAGTATTGGAAGATTGAAGAATTAGAAAAAGTAAAAGCAGCTATTAGTGAAAGTAAATGGCAAGCTCAATATCAACAGCAACCCACCAGTGATGAAACAGCTATTATCAAAAGAGAGTGGTGGAAGAAATGGACAAAGCCTAGTGTCCCGCCTTTATTACACATCATTCAAAGTTATGACACAGCCTTTAGTAAAAAAGAAAGTGCTGACTATTCTGCTATTACAACATGGGGCGTGTTTCAAGATGATGGCATGTTAGGTCCCAGTTTAATTATGATGGATGCACAAAAAGGAAGATGGGACTTTCCTGAACTCAAACGTATCGCATTAGATAAGTACAAAGAATATAATCCTGACAGTGTGATCATTGAAGCAAAAGCATCAGGCATGCCTTTAACACAAGAATTAAACAGATTAGGAATCCCAATATCGAACTTTACACCTAGTAGGGGTAATGATAAGTTGACAAGAGTTAACTCCGTTTCACCTGTATTTGAATCAGGAAAAGTTTACTACCCTGAAGGATACGAGTGGGCTGAAGAAGTGATTGAGGAATGTGCAGCGTTTCCTTACGGAGAATATGATGACTATGTGGATAGTATGACACAAGCAGTGATGAGATATAGACAAGGGAATTTTGTGTTGTTAGATGATGACTACGAAGCTCCCCCAAGAGATTATAAGGAATACGAGTATTATGGCTAACTTAAAAGATATTCTAGCAAAAGTAAAAAAAGGTGTATTGGATACAGGGATTAATATTCCAACTGCTGGAGGAGGAACTTCTCAAACCACTTCTAGTAGAGTGGCATCAACCTATCGACTTCCCCCTGGAGGAAAAGAACAAGTATTACGTGCTAGCACAACAACACCAGGTGTCATGCGTTCAGGAACAATTTTAAATGTTCCAGATTCTTATAAGAAAAATATTTTAGGACTTTCTCCTGGTGAGTTACTGGTAAACGTAGAAGAAATGCAACTTGATAAATTTAAATCTAAACGTGTCCCTCCTATGGGTTATGAATTTGTAGATGTTAAACCTTTCAGACCAACAGAAATGAATTTTAAAGATTGGTACACAAATACTTTTAAAAAAAATGTTATTAAAAATCCAAAAGATTTAGCAGAATACAAATATTTTAACGCCCAACAATTTTTGAAAGATATGAATGAAAAAGGAGACCTTACAAAATTAAAAGGTGGAACTGGTTTAGGATTTAAAACCTATTCTAAAGATGCCCTTGATCAACTTGCAAGATTGCGAGGATATATTTTTGCTCTACCTAATAAAATATCAGGACAAAAAACACAAAGCCTAGATAGATATATTGGACAACTGTTTGATAGTATTGATACTATTCAAGAGTCAAACATAAAATATTCAGACGTAATATCAGATTTAAAAAAGCAAGATCCTAAAAAGTATGGTGTTCTTACAAAGGATTTTGCAAAAGAAAGAATTAAGTTTTCTGCTGAGAGTATAGTTGATGGTACAGCAGTGGATGCAGTTTCTGAAGTTCAAAAAAAACAAGGAGCTGATTTTGACTTTAATTCACCTAAAACAAAAAAGGCGATTGCATCAACCTTTAAAACATTATTAAAAACAACTTTGTATGCTCCTGCAGGAGTGGTAGCTGTTATCTCAGAAGGACTAGCTGCGGGAGAATTAAATCCTGAAGATCAAAGTTTAGAAACAAAACAAAGAATTGAAAGTGGTGAAGTTTATACCGAGGATGAACGATTACAAAGAATGATGTATCGTGAAAATCCTGAAGTAGCTAAGTTGATTAGAGAGGGAGCAGATTTATCTCCTAGAATTCAAGGAATGGATCCTTTAGGATTGATGAAACCAAAGAAGAATAAAAAGGTAGATAGTACAAAAGAAACAGGTATTATGACAATTGATGAAGTATTCAAATAAAAAAATTATTAGTAAACCAAAAGTAAGAATAGTAAAGCCGAGAGGATTTGAAAGAATGATGCCACAAAAAAGACCAAGAACGAGGATAAGCTAATGGCTGTTGATAAAAGAATTTCATATGAAGATATTAAGGATAGCTCTATTGAAGTAGAGGGTGAGATTCCACAAGATATCACTATTGAAGAAGAGATAGAAACAACTGACTTTGAAGAAGATGCAACAGGAGCCATGGTTCCTAGTAAACCTGAGCTAGCTCCCGTATCATTTAATTCAAATTTAGCAGAATACTTAACAGACCAAGATTTAGATATGATGTCTATTGAGCTTCTTGGAGACATCACAGATGACAAAACATCAAGAGAAGATTATTACGAAACATATGTAAAAGGATTAGATCTTTTAGGATTTAAATTACAAGAAAGAACACGACCTTTTAGAGGAGCTTCTTCTGTAACACATCCTGTTTTAGCTGAAGCAGTAACTCAATTCCAAGCACAAGCTTATCGTGAACTCTTACCTGCGGGTGGTCCAATCAAAACAAAGATTATGGGAGTTGCAACTCCTGAAGTAGAAGAACAAGCAGATCGTGTAAAAGATTTTATGAACTATCAAATCACAACAGTGATGAAAGATTATGATCCTGAGACAGATCAAATGTTATTTTATTTACCATTGGCAGGATCAACATTTAAAAAGATTTATTATGATGCTGTCTTACAAAGAGCAAAATCAGAATTTGTACCAGCAGAGGATTTAATTGTTCCCTATCATGCATCAAATTTAGAACAAGCTGAAAGAGTTACTCATGTTATCAAAATGAATGGTATTGAATTAGAGAAGAAGAAAGCTCTAGGTTTATATCGTGATGTAGAGTTACAACCTCATGATGACACAAGTAATATTCAAGATAAGTATGATCAAATTGATGGCACAAAAGCAACTGCCTATAAATCTGATGAATACACTTTGTTTGAATGTCACTGTTATTTAGATATACCAGGATTTGAAGATGCAAACGGAATGAAGCTTCCTTACATTGTCACTGTTGATGAGGGATCAGGTAAAGTTTTATCTGTCTATAGAAACTATGACGAACAAGATGTTTTAAAGAAAAAGAAAGATTACTTTGTACATTACAAGTTTTTACCTGGGCTAGGTTTTTATGGCTATGGATTAATACACATGATTGGTGGATTATCCAAAACTGCAACACTTGCATTAAGACAGCTTCTTGATGCAGGAACCTTGAGCAACTTACCCGCAGGTTTTAAAACAAGAGGTTTAAGAATACGTGATGACGATCAACCCTTACAACCAGGTGAATTCAGAGATGTGGATGCACCAGGAGGATCTATTCAAGGTTCTTTAATTAATCTTCCTTACAAAGGTCCCGATCAAACCCTTTTTCAACTTCTTAATTTCTGTGTCGGGGCTGCAAAGAATTTTGTCAGTGTAGCAGATGCAAAGATTGCTGACATGGGTTCAAACAATCCTGTCGGCTCTACAATTGCTATGTTGGAGCGTGGTTCAATGGTCATGTCTTCTATCCATAAAAGATTACATTATGCACAAAAAGAAGAGTTTCAGTTATTAGCTCAGGTATTTAAATTATTCCTACCTCCTATTTATCCTTACGCAACTTCAGGTGCTAATATGATGGTCAAAGTGACAGACTTTGATGATCGTGTAGATGTCATCCCCGTATCTGATCCAAATATTTTTTCCATGGCTCAACGAGTTGCATTAGCACAACAACAATTACAACTAGCTCAATCGAATCCACAGATCCATAATGTAAGAGAAGCGTATAGAAGAATGTATCAAGCTTTAAATATTCAAAACATTGATCAAATTCTTCCACCGCCTCCTCAACCAGTACCGCAAGATCCTGCTACTGAAAATGCAAATGCTTTAAGAAGTCTTCCTATTCAAGTTTTTCCTGGACAAGAACACGAAGCTCATGTCCAAGCCCATAGATTTTTTATGTCTAGTGCTTTGGTAAAAAGTAATCCTGCTATTTTAGGAGTTTTACAAGCTCATATTAGTGATCATATATCAAGCATGGTTAGAGAAAAAGTTAATGCTGAAATTGAACAAAAGATTCAGGCACAGATTGCTCAACTACAAAGACAATTAGCACCTGAAGAAATCCAAGCCATCCAACTTGAAGCAGAAAAAATTATTGCTGTAAAGATAGCAGAAGAAACAGCTAAACTTGTTACGGAAGAGCAACTGACTTTAGATGGAGCTGGAGAAGATCCTTTAATAAAACTCAAAGAAAGAGAATTAGATCTTCGAGAAATGGATATTTTAAGAAGAGCTTCAGAAGATCAAGATCAAATGGAACTTGATAGTATGAGATTGATGCAGAAAGATCAGATTGATCAAGAAAAAGTAAAAATTTCTCAAGAAAGAAATGATATTAATGCAGCAAAGGCAATGGGTAAATAATGGCTACAACAAAAAAATCTACTAAAACGTATAAACCCATCACAAAGAAAAAATTAGTTACAAAATATGGTAATGTTCTTAAAGGAACTCCTTCTTCAACAGGTATGAAAAACTCTAATAAGTTCTTAACTAAAAATATAGATACAAAATCAAGGATGAACTTGATGAAAAAGAGAAAAGTATGACAAAATCTCAAAAAAAAGTTGAGAAAGTCATGAAAGAATTTAAAAAAGGTAAGTTAAAAGTAGGAAAATCTAAAAAACCAGTTAAATCAAGAAAACAAGCTATTGCAATAGCTTTATCTGAGGCAGGAAAATCAAAATAAAATGAAACATGAAGAACAATATAATCGATTTATGGATGAAATCATGAAACAAACAGATAAAATGTGTAAAAGTTCAGATGATCAAATTCTTGCTGCTACATCTATGATTTATTGTGCTAGAATTATATTTGAACAGTTTTATGGTAAAGAAATGGCTGTTAATTTGATTGACAGTTTAGGTGGATCGAAGGTAGACTTCGACAAACCAACAATGCATTGAGGTAAAACATGGAAAAACAAAACAAAGTCGTAGACAAGGACCAATATCAGGTAACTGATGGTAAAAAGGTTCCTTTCAAGACTATGGGCAATGAACCAAGTGGTAAAACACGAGGTCAATACGCTGTCCAAGTAAAGAAGGTACCATTTAAAGGAGTATTCTAATGGATATGATTAAAAAACTTTGGAATGACCACCCAAAAAAGAAGTGGTTAATCGTAGGTCTCGTAATAGGTTGGGCACTCGCTCAATATATTTAATTAATGTTATCTAAATTATTAGGTGGATCTTTAGTAGACACTGTCGGTAAAGTTATTGACAGTGTCCACACTTCAGAGGAAGAAAAAGGTCAAATCAAAATAAAACTTCAACAATTAGAAAACGAAATTAATTCTAAACAAATGGATATTAACTTGGCTGATGCTAAGTCTACTGCTACAGGTTTTGGTGGCATGATGCAGCGGAGCTGGAGGCCCCTCATCGGGATGTCCTGTGCGTTAGCGATATTGTGGGAATTTGTATTAAAACAATTTATTGTTTTTATTTTAGCTGCTTTCAGCATTCAACATAACCCTCTTCCAGAGCTTGACATGTCGACTTTATTTCCGCTCGTCACAGCTTTGCTCGGAATGTCTGGGCTTCGCTCTTGGGAAAAAAGTAAGAAAATTACTAAATAATGTGTGAAGGTTGTGATGATCTCTGTCTTAAATGTGAATCACAATTATCTTTATGTGAAGGATGCGGTTGTCTTTGCCATTGCGGACAATCTTGTATAGAATGTGGTCACGTAGGATGTAGACATGGTAATAACGAGGAATCAAATGAGCAAAACAACAAGCACACCGAGGAAAAGCAAATCAACTGTTAACAAGGCTGGTAATTATACTAAGCCTGGAATGAGAAAAAGTTTATTTAATCGTATTAAAGCTGGAGGAAAGGGTGGAAATCCTGGACAGTGGAGTGCGAGAAAAGCACAGATGTTAGCTAAACAATATAAAGCTAAGGGCGGTGGCTATAAAAGCTAATGGCCTTAAAAAAATCACAAAAAAGTTTAAAAGACTGGGGTAAACAAAAATGGAGAACTTCCTCAGGTAAACCTTCTAAAGGAAAAAGGAGATATTTACCTGACGCTGCTTGGAACTCACTTAGCCCCGCTGAAAAAGCAGCTACAAATAGAGCAAAAGCAAAAGGAGATAAGAAAGGAAAACAATTTGTTAAACAACCTAAAAATATTGCTAAGAAAACTTCTAAATTTAGATAGATCAAAGGATGAGCACTCTGAATATTGGGGGATAGGATCATGATTGAAATAAATAATACACTTCGTGAGCGAGTTCGTTTACATGAAGGATATAGGGATCAAGTCTATTTAGACAGTTTAGGTAAAAAAACTGTGGGCATAGGACATCTTTGTGTGGAAGACTTTTGGGAAGAAAATAAAAAATATGATGAAGAATTTTTATTAGATATTTTTGAACAAGACTTAGTTGAAGCATGTAATAATGCAGATCAACTAATTGAGGATCGTTGCTCTGATAATAAATTACCTTTAGATATACAGCACGTTTTAGTTGAAATGGTATATCAATTGGGAATTGGAGGTGTAGGTAAGTTTAATAATATGTGGACTGCTCTGAACGATGCAGATTACTACACCGCCTCACAAGAAATGAAAGACTCACGATGGTGGAAACAAACCAAAAAAAGATGTGAATCTTTATCTGCTATAGTTGAGTCATTTGCTTAAATGGATATAATTAAATTTTCAGATCATTTAAGAAAGCTCTTGAAACAAAAACAAAGTGATATAAGTTTATACGTATCTCAGGGTGTGAAAGATTGGGATCAATATAATAACATGGTAGGTAAATACCATGCTTACAACGAAATGCTTGCTGAGGTCAATTCGTTGCTGAAAAGAATGGAGCTTGATGATGGAGACATCAACAACTGACAAACTTCCTACCCCTACGGGTTGGAGACTATTAGTTCTTCCTTACAAAAGAAAAGAAAAAACAAAAGGTGGAATTATTCTCACTGATCAATCTTTAGAAGAATCACAAATAGCATCAAGTATTGGACTGGTTTTAAAAGTAGGACCAGACGCTTACAAAGATAAAGAAAGATTTCCTAATGGTCCTTGGTGTAAGGAAAAAGAATGGGTAATTTTTGGAAAGTATGCTGGTTCAAGAATTAGAATTGAAGGTGGCGAAGTTAGACTTATGAATGACGATGAAATTTTAGGGGTTATTGATGATCCTGAAGATTTCCTACAATCATGATAGGAGCTAAATCATGCAAACAAATATAGAACAAGATAAAAGAGAAGATATTGAAGTAGAGCTACCGGAAGAGGTAAAAGTAGAAGAACAAGCTCAACAAGCTCAAGATTCTTCTGAACAACCTCAAGAAGAAATTAAGGTTGAGGAAACTCAGGATAATAAAGATGAAGTTGAAAATTATTCTGTAAAAGTTAAATCAAGAATAGACAAATTAACCAAACGATTAAGAGAAGCTGAACGTAGAGAAGAAGCAGCCATAGCTTTTGCTAAAGGTGTACAGCAAGAAAAAGATAAAATTGCTGGTGCTTATCAAAAATTAGATAAAAACTATATTGATGATCTCTCTAAATCTGTTGAAGATAGATTAGGTAGTGCAAAAGAAAAATTAAAAGCTGCTATTACTAATCGAGATGTTGATGAACAGATTTCAGCTAATGAATTAATAGCAAAACTAACTATAGATAGAGAAAGAATAGCTTATTCTAAACAACAACAAGAAGAAAATGTTGATGAAAAGCCTGTAGAGACGCAAGAAGCACAGCCTCAACAACCAACTACACCTAAACCTGATCCAAAAGCAGTTGAATGGGCCAATAAAAACGATTGGTATGGTGATGATGAAGTTATGACAGAATCTGCCAAAGCAATTCATCGTGAACTTATAAGAAATGGTGTTGATCCTGCTTCAGAAGAGTACTATAGTAGTATTGATAAAAAAATTCGTGAATATTTTCCTCAAAAATTTACTCAAGAGGAAAATGTAGAAATTGACAGTAAACCGATCCAGCCTGTTGCTTCTACCACACGCTCAAACGTAAAAAAAGCTGGTCGCAAAGTAGTAAGACTCACTCCGTCACAAGTAGCAATGGCGAAACGATTAGGAGTGCCTATCAATGAATATGCTAAATACGTGAAGGAGGCATAAATGGAAAATAAAGATGTAAAAAAGACTTCACGCTCTTCAGAGACCCGTGAAAAAACTGTTCGTAAAAGAGGTTGGGTTCCTCCATCATCACTTGAAGCCCCTGAACCACCTGAAGGTTGGCACCACAGATGGATCAGAGCTGAAACACGAGGACTTGCTGATGACAAAAATGTCATGGGAAGAATTCGTTCTGGGTATGAGTTCGTTAGGGCTGACCAATATCCAGACAGAAACGATCTACCAAAATATGAAGACGGTAGATATAAGGGCGTAATTGGAGTAGGTGGTTTGATACTGATGAGGTGTCCTATAGAAGTAAAAGAAGACCGAGAAGAATATTTCTTGCGTCAAACTCAAGGACAAAAAGAATCAGTGGAAAATGATATATATCGAGACGAACACCCTAGTATGCCTATCCAAGCGGAGAGGCAAAGTAATGTGACTTTTGGACCGAAGAATAAAAAATCTTAAGTCTAAAAGTTGGTTATTAACAACTAAGACTAAAGGAGTCAAAAATGGCAAATATAAATAGTGTATTTGGATTCAGACCCGTCAAAGGCGTAGGTGCTGGTTATACCGCTATAGGTTCTAACGAGTACTTCATCGCAAGCGGTGAATCCTCTGCTATATTTCAGGGTGATCCAGTTGTATTAAATGCAAATGGTTCTATCTCTGTAGGTTCGACTGCTGGAGCAGAGTTGATAGGGATTTTTAACGGTTGTTTCTATGATGATCCAACAACTAAAAAACCAACCTTCTCAAATTTCTATCCAGGGGGCGTAACACAAACTAACATGCAAGCTTTTGTATTCGATGATCCAAACATGCTTTTCGAAGCAAAGATTGACGATACAAATGGCGGGCAAGCACAAGTAGGAAGTAATGCAAACATTGCAACCTATGCAGCTGGTTCAACTAACAACGGTGTATCAGGGGTTTCTATTGACGGTAGTTCTTTCGCTACTGACGCAGCAGCAAACTTCAGAGTAGTAAGTTTATCTACTGATGTAGATAACAATGATTATACAGCAGCTAATGCTTCAATTATTGTTAAAATAAACAAGCACTCTTTAACTGATACTACAGGCGTATAAACAGGAGGTTAAACTATGGCAATATCAAGACAACAACTAGTTAAAGAACTAGAGCCAGGGTTAAACGCACTGTTTGGCCTTGAGTACGATAAGTACGAAAATGAACACGCTGAAATCTTTGATCAAGAAGCATCAGAGAGAGCTTTTGAAGAAGAGCAGATGCTCGTAGGCTTTGGTAACGCAAGAACTAAAGCTGAAGGTGCATCAGTTACTTTTGATTCAGCACAAGAGTCATTCACAGCTCGTTATACACACGAAACAATTGCGTTAGCGTTTGCTATAACAGAAGAAGCAGTGGAAGATAATCTTTATGACAGACTGTCAGCAAGATATACTCGTGCACTAGCTCGATCAATGGCTTACACAAAGCAGATCAAAGCAGCTGACGTGTTAAATACTGCTTTTGCAGCAGGTGGAGCAGCAGGAACTAATCCTGGTGGTGATGGTGTGTCACTTATTAATACACAACACCCAACAGCATTAGGTGGGGATTTCTCAAACAGACTTGCTGTTGACGCTGACCTCAACGAAGCCTCCTTAGAACAGGCATTGATTGACATTTCTCAGTTTGTTGATGAAAGAGGACTATTAATTGCAACTAGAGGTAGAAAACTAATTATTCCAGTTCAATCTCAATTTGTAGCTGATAGAGTCTTAAGCTCACCAAACAGAGTAGGAACAGCAGATAATGATATAAATGCATTAAGGAATATGAATATGATTCCTGAAGGTTATGTAGTAAATCACTACTTAACTGATACAGATGCATTCTATATCAAAACTGACTCTCCTAATGGTTTCAAGCATTTCGTAAGAACTCCATTAACAACTGCAATGGAAGGTGATTTTGAAACAGGAAATATGAAATACAAAGCAAGAGAAAGATATAGCTTCGGCTTTTCAGATCCTCGTTGTGTATTTGGTACATCTGGTGCATAATAAATAATCCTTTCAAGGTAATTTAAGGGGCGGTTGTCTTTGACTCCGCCCTTTTTTTATGCAAAAATAAAACTTTATTAACCCTATGACCCTTCGGGGACTATTAACAAAAGGAGATAGACATGGGAACAACTACATTTTCGGGTCCAGTAAAAGCTGGGACGATTAAAGACACAATAGGAACCACTTTAGGAACTAATGTAAAAAACACTGGTTTTGTTGTAATGGCACAATCAGCAATTGTTGATGTTATTGGTGCTTCTCACTTAAACCAAGTGATAGCAACAATTCCTGCAAATTCACAAATCACCGATGTGGTATTGAATGTAACCACAGTAAATAATGACTCTGGTGCTGCAACTGTTTCAGTAGGAACGATAGATGATGCTAATGCTTTTATTGACGCTGCAAACGCTAAGGCATTAGGTACTACTTATGGTACTCTTGACACGGAAGCTACAAATATTGGCACAACTGATATTCAAGTGGTAGCTGATTTTACAGGAGCTAGTGGCGATGCAACAACAGGTGCTGCAACAGTGACTGTGAAATATTTACAAAATAATTCAATAGCACTTGCTGGCGATGTACCTGCGTAAGGAGTAAAATATGTTAAATTTTAGATCTGCTAAAGTAACTGGAACAGGTGATGTCACTACTGGCTCAGCCAGACTAATTGCAATCCATGCCGTTTGTGGAGGCACTGCAGGTAGCATAGTATTGAAAGACTCAAGCACTGGTGCAACTTTGTTGGATCTAGATACTCCTGCTTCTGCTACTACAGTAATTGACACATATATTGGAGATTTTGGTATGAGATTTCAAAAAAATATTCATGCCACATTAACTAATGTTACATCACTTACTTGTATTTTTGGATAATGGCTGATAAGCAACCACCAAAAACTAAAAAATATTTCCGCTCCACAAAAAGTGGGGCGGGAATGACTAAAGCAGGAGTTGCTAAATATAGAAGAGACAATCCTGGTTCTAAATTAAAAACAGCAGTCACTGGAAAAGTGAAGCCTGGAAGTAAAGCTGCAAAAAGAAGAAAATCTTTCTGTGCTAGATCTGCTGGTCAAATGAAAAAATTCCCTAAAGCAGCAAAAGATCCAAATTCAAGATTAAGACAAGCGAGGAAAAGATGGAAATGCTAAATAATAATTGCATAGCATGTGGATGTAATCCTTGTATATGCGATGATGAATGTGATAGTTGTGGTGCGTAATGAAACAACTTGCAATTATATTATTCTTTTTTACAGCAATAGCAGTGGCAACGGACACAAGAGCAAATACAAATACCGTGTCCTCAACAGTTTTAAATAATGCACCCGCAACAGCAAATGCACCGACTGTCCTCAACTCAAATTCTGATATATGTAAAATCGGAATTGGCGGAAGTGTGCAAAATAATATTCTAGGAGTAGCTACAGGCTACGTCATCACAGACGAATTTTGTGAGCGTGTTCGCACCAGTAGGGCACTTTTTTCCTACGGTATGAAAGTCGCTGCGGTGAGTCTACTATGTCAAGACCCAAGAGTTCATGATTCTATGGCAAATGCGGGGACTCCCTGTCCTGTAAACGGACTTATTGGAGCCGAAGCTGCAGCTTATTGGGAAGAGAATCCAGAAAAAATTCCAGAGGGTTCTCGATATAGAGAAGAATATCTAACAGCAAATAAACCAGAAACAAAGGAGTTTACAGATGTACAAAACGTTGCTCTTTACAAAGCTATGCTTGTTATTCTTACTGGTATCGTTATCTTCTAAAGCAGACTGTCTTCCTGATACTGAAGGACTTTGTATTCCTGGTGTAACCACCACGGAAGATACACAAATTGACATTACTGAAGAAGATTTAGGTACAGAAATTGTTACAACAACTACAACTACTGTCACTAATACGGAAGTAACTGTCACTAATCAAAATTCAGATAATATACTTGATGGCTCAAACGGATATGTGGGTACAAATAACGAAGGAGATATGGATATTGATTGGGGTGGTCAAGGCCCTGCTAGTATGCCAACAGGTAATGCTTGTTATGGATTAGGTGCAGATAAATGTGCAGCTATTGTGGGATCAGGTAATTCTACTTCTACAATGGGTGTTGATGGTATGGGCACAACGTTTATACAGACTGTTGATTTCTCTGAACTCAATATTAGTAATGGTGGTGAGGTTAAATACTCAATAGAGGTAGATAAACAGGATGATCAAGATCGAATATACATGCACGTTACAGGACTTAACGGAACTAGTCAGGTCTTTTCAGGTACTGACATCCTGTCTGAATCTGGAGTATCAACAGGCTACCAATCTTATAACGGGTCTTTCGATTTCTCTGGCGTTTTAAACAAAGTTACTATCGAGATAGGCGGAAGAGATATTAACTTGGCAGTTGGCCCGGTCTTTGACGATGTAAGTGTAAACGTATTCTATAATGTAATTAATACAATCATTACTCAACAAATAACTACAGTAGAAGAAATATATTATCTCAATCTTTTAGATACAGAGATCAACTTTGCAGAGGAAGTCTTTGAATTTAATGACATAGCTACCAATGATATTGGTGAGATAGAGTTTATGCCTTTTGAATCTGAGTATGAAGAGGTGACTTATGAATCCGTTGAAATAGAAATGGCAGAGATAGAACTAGAGTTTGAGTATGTAGAAGTATCTTATGATGTTACCTTTGACGCCCCTCCGCCAATGGAACTATTACCACCACCTGATATGAACATGGATTTTGAAGTGCCAGTTAATATAGAAACTGTGTCCATGGAGATTGAAATGGAAATGAATTTAGATTTACCTCCACCAGATATGGTAGCTTCGGTAGAAGAAATGACACCACCCATAGAAGTAGAAGAGACAGCTCCGCCAATAGAGGTTGAACCAGAACCTGTAGAAACAGAAGTAGAAGAAACCAAACCACAAATAGAAGAAGTTCAAGAAGAGCCTGAAATGATTGAATCTGAACCTGAAGAAACTGTCGAAGAAGCTCCTGAAGAGGTAGAGGAAGTTGAAGAAGTAGAAGAGACAAAAGAACCTGAAGAAGTTGAAGAGGTAGAAGAAGAAACCAAAGAAGAGCCAAAGAAAGAAGAAAAAAAGGAAGAGCCAAAGAAAGAGCCTAAAAAAGAACCTTCAGCAAAAGAAAAAGCTGCAAGTAAAATAGTTAAAAAGATTGATGATAAAGCTAGGTATGATGATGCCGCTCAAACAAAAACATTGATTGTCATGCAAATACTAGGTAATACAAAATCGTTTTTTGATACTCAGTCATACATACAAGACACAAACGTTACTGAATATTTAAACAAGACAATAGAAGATCAGTATGGTATTTTATTTAATATGGCACAAGAAAATACAATTTCGGAGATGATAGATGCCCAGTATTGAATATTCGGGTTTAAAGGTAAGTGGAGGTAAAGCTTTCGCTATTCTTACACTATTAGGTGCCCTAGGTAGTGGTGCTTGGGCAGTCTTTGAATTTTGGAAAAA
>WLWE01000178.1_pt1 | contig 57888 bp, 34 predicted proteins | sample 6718301 | NCBI WGS metagenome assembly WLWE01 (sample SAMN12718691, study PRJNA515312) | sponge metagenome | isolation source: marine sponge | host: Mycale hentscheli | place: New Zealand: South Island, Marlborough, Capsize Point | collected 2003-05-01
ACTATTGGCGTACTGACGCATCATGGAACTGGCAGTTGAGTTCTGGGGAACATTACGATGGTTCAACCGAATACTACGACGCTGAAATAAACTTTGAAATCGACATCAACAATGACGGAGTAATTGGTGCACCTGAATATTCATCCATTGAGCCAAACGGCTCAGTCTCATTAGGTAAGGATGTCACAGAAAAACTCTATGCAAATGAGTTTTCTATTCACGACCCAACAGGAAAACACATCTCCACAAGCCACTACGCCGGATGGCAAACTCTTGCAGTCGAAGCCATCGATGGAGTCAACACTGTCCTCTGGGAATACACCCCCACTGGAAGACTTCACTATTGGCGTACTGACGCATCATGGAACTGGCAGTTGAGTTCTGGGGAACATTACGATGGTTCAACCGAATACTACGACGCTGAAATAAACTTTGAAATCGACATCAACAATGACGGAGTAATTGGCAAGCCGATCACAACCGATCTTCAGGATTTCCCTTTGGAACTCCTCCCGGGAACATCCGTTGTAGACCTGCCTGTCGGATACGAAACAAGTGGTCTGGCATGGCATCAAGGTTTGGAAAAAATCTTTTCCGTTAGTGACGAAGGTGTCGTGTCGATGATGAATCAGGACGGCACTGAACTCGTACACTGGAATGTTGGTGGTGACTTTGAAGCAATCACAGTTGCAGATCACACAAGCAATTTTGTCTACATCGGGCTCGAAAACCCTGACAGCATAATCGAGTTTGATGTCTCGAGTGGCGAGATCACTCGGACATTCAGCCTAACAAACTGGATGACTGGCCCAAGCAACCTGGGGCTTGAAGCACTGACGTTTGTCCCAGATACTTCCCACCCGGAAGGCGGTCTTTTTTACGCAGGGCTTCAAAGCACTGGAGAAGTTTTTCAGTTTGATCTGTCTATTAAAACCAGCCAAATCTTAAGTAGGGTGACCTTTATCGATACACTCGCCATCGACGGGAACCATACCGACATTGCTGACCTTTCATACGATCCATCAAGCAACCGAATACTCGCCCTGTACGATTCACTTGATCGCATAAAAGTAATTGAAAAGGACGGAGAACTCAGAACTCAGTGGGTTGCACCAGGAACGGAACAAGAGGCAATCCTCTATGTTGGTGGTGAACTTTTTATAGGCGAAGATTTCGGAGGTAGCTCGCGAGGCACAATCACCCAATTTTCACCATTCACTTCAATTGTCGCCTGAGGTAGTCAGCCCCCGATACTCATAGATTTCGTGTCACTGGAAACATTCGTGCTTAGCATCACCACCACTGATGAGATAGGCCGTCAGGTCAAGAATCTCATCCTTTGTCATTCGACTAAACAGACCAACTGGCATTGGTGACGTTTTCGACACCATCATCTCATCAATCTCATCTCTATTTATTGACACACGTTCCCAGGGGTCAGCGAGATCAGTGTTGAGAACAATATTCCCTCCATCCCCTTTCTGCCCAAGGTTCACGATTACACCGTTATGCACGATGCCGTCGCTTGTCAAAACAGTTACCGAAGAAAATTGATCGTTAATCACTTTGCTCGGATGAATAACTTGATCAAGCAGGTCACGTGTTGAATACCGTCGGCCAGCAGCTGTGAGATCCGGACCGGTCATTCCGCCCTGGTTCTGAAATCGGTGACAGGCATAACAACCGGCAGCTGCAAACATTGTTCGTCCATTTACAAAGTCCCGGCCCTGCATACCTGATTGAGCTGCCTGGGAGAGCTCATCGAGTTCCCAATCTTTGGAAGGACGTCCCTTAAATACTTCACCGAGGTTTTCGAGCGCAGACTTCTTTTCTGGTTTTTGAGCAAGAATTTCTGCAAGTGATTCTTTCTGTGATTCACTGAGCGATGCCACGGCATCATCTCGAATGAATTCAACAAACTTGGCAAAACTCGCACCACCTCGATAGTTTGTAGCTTTCAAAAACCATTCGAAGTAGTCTTCCTTCAGTTCGTCAGTCCATCCAGCCTTGAGCAAACGGATGGACCTCGCGTACTGCATCTGTTCCTCTTGAGTTGGAACAGATTGAATCATGGCAATCGCCTTCTGTGCAATAGTGGGTGACTCAAGCCACGCAAGGGTCTCGCACAACAACCAATTCATTTCAGCCGAGTCAGAAGGAAACAGTGGATCAATCTTTGCGACGAGCTGGTTAATGACTGTTTCATCGGGACGACCAAACCGACTCAAGATAATTTGAAGTGTTCGTTGATACGCAAGCTCGCTTGTTTGATCGAGGTGAGTGAGATCAATCTTGATCATTGCTTGAAGCAGCTTGTCACGCATGTCCGTATCGACTGGTGGTGTCGACTCGTCTCGATGCTGTGGACATACACCTGTTACGCGGGTGAGTGCCAGAAGCGCCTCAACCTGTTTCTTTGGGTCTGATTCAGTAAGAGCCTTACCTGCCCACTCTTCGACTGGTTGATGCTCAATCGCAGTTCGAGCTGCAAAGCGAATAAAACGATCAGGGTCTGAAAGATATGGCCATGCTACTCGTACAGCGCCTGCGTCTTTCTTCCCATGAAACGCTTCCAGCCGATGCCGTGTTGTTCTTGCTACATTTTGAATGGAATCTGGAACAACCAGATCTGTTGATTCATCACCAACATACGTCACGCGATAAAGCCCAGACTGAACTTTCCTTCCACCAATTGTAAAATACATTGCACCATCATCTGGATGGATGATGGCGTCGGTGATTGGCAGTGGCGCACCGGTAACAAACTCTTCTTTCGTGGCTGTATACGAGGCCCCTTCCGGCTTTAAATGGACTGCGTACAATTTGCCCCAACTCCAATCGAGGGCATAGAGTGCATTTTGATATTTCGCCGGAAACTTCGCACCGTACCCAAATGCCACTCCCGTGGGCGAACCTGGCCCGATATCAAGAGCTGCTGGCAGGCTGTCTGCATAAAACGGTGGTCGCTTTCCTGCACCATTCCTCCAGCCAACCTCAGCACCACTTGTCACATGGTTAATTCGTGTCGGACGATACCACGGAGCATTAAAGTCGTACTCCATATCTGCGTCATAGGTGAAGAGTTCACCATCATGATTGAACGCTGCATCAAAAATATTCCGAAAACCATTTGCATAGACTTCAAAATTTTTCCCATCTCGATCAACTTTGTAGATGATGCCACCGGGCGCAAGAACACCACGATTGTGACCACGACCATCAGGAAAACTCGGTAGCAAATGGTCTTCACCCCACACCTGTGGCACCTGTGAAGACTCAACATATTCTGTTGGCTTCGTGCTATTTCCGGTAATCAGAAAAAAAGAATTCCCGTCAGGACTCGGCACCACAGCATGCACGCCGTGGTCTCCACGGGCGTCCATTTCTCTCAGGCACTCAACTTTATCGAGTTGGTCGTCACCATCACTGTCTGTAAGACGATAGAGGCCGGATGAAATCTTTTTCTCGTAATCGTTGACGCCGACATAGAGCGCATCGTGCGCCCAGACCATTCCGTTGACAGCTCGAATATCGGCTGGCACTGGCTGCACATCGTCAACACTCAGTGTCTTCCCGGGTTTCGGAGGTGTGATCCGATACAGCCCACCAAACTGATCACTCACCAAGAGACGCCCTTTGTTATCTGTACAAAGATTGACCCATGAGCCCTGCTTCTCAGCAGGCACAGAATAGAGAAGCTCTACTTTAAAACCTTTTGCCGCCTTGATGAGTGACACTGGCGTTGCTCTATTCTCAGGACCAGTCTCAGGACCAGTCTCAGGACCAGTCTCAGGACCAGCTACTAATGCTTTGAGAGCAGCTTTCCCTTCCTTGCGATTTAAACGCTTAAGCTTTATATCTTTAAACTCAGCTTTCATCGGTGGGCCCTTGTGGAGCTGAAGGGCGATAATCCCTTCTCTTTTCGCTTCCGGATGATTATCAGTGAGGTCCATGGTAGTAATGCCATTAACCTGATGAATCTGCCGGTCACCGATGGCAGTGATGGTCAACTCATTCCACTCGCTATCAACAAGATTTTGATTCTTGTCACCCACCTCGCCTACAACTTCTGGCTTGCCGTCATCGCCGACAACGACCTTCTGGAATCGTTTCGCAATAATTCCTCGCCATTTCTCTGCGTAAAGCATGCCGTAGAACTCAGGCTTTGGGTGCAGATCCGCCTGATATCCTTTCACTGCAAAGCCTTCCGGCTCACCAAACAATTCGCTGCGGTACTGCACGCCTGTGTTATTCCCAGAAAAGCGAACTTTCAGCTTAAGAATGAAGTCTCCTACTTCACCACCCTGCCACACAAGAAACGTGTTCGCGTCCACCGGATGCTCTTTTGTAGTCTGCCCGACAATGGCACCATCTTGCACTGACCAAAGACCTTCTTTCCCTGCCCAGCCAGACAAATCCTTCCCGTTGAAGAGCGATTGAAAATCCTCTGCGTGTGCCGCAACACCAATAACAAAGAAAAGAGGTAGTGCTAAAATTCGTATCATCAATCGAATCCCTTTCGTACTGTTTCATTTCCGAATGAGGTTGTTCAACATGCCGTATCTCTCCATGAGCATCTCATCTTAACCATCATCTAATCTCTACCCAATGGTGAATAGGACAGTTGCTGCACGTTTTTGTATATATCAGATGCGACTCTGCAAAAACTCTGTTCCCAAGCACGATAGAACCATCAAACTAAATTACACTCAACTCAACCTCTGGAGAATCCGACTCAAAAGAACTACAGGATTTTGTGAACTCTCAGAACCCATCATGCTTTTGAATTTTTACATCCCGAGTTTGCAAAGACCCCGAAAAGTGACCGACACCACACTTTTCAATTGGCTCTAGAAATCGCTGACTAGAGACCGTATACGATTCATCGTCTATGGAAACTATAGCCTTATCACCCCCGAAGGTAACACTTATTTCGTGCCACTGGTTACAGGCAGAGTGATGGTCGTGTTTCACGATTGAAGCCTTTTTATCCGCATGCACACTTCCGTCATACGTCACAAGGGCGAGAACATCCCTCTCGTCTTTTCTTTTCCCGGGAGCACCATTTACATATACCTTGAGTGCGTGCGTTGCCTTCCCATTCGGCTTGCTATCAAAAACAAATACCAAACGCTCCTCATCACTTGCCTTCCACGAAAGAGAAAACATCCCCTTCCGAAACGGGACGGTGTAATAGGTAATAGGACCATGACCCGTTGCATCAACTGAACCCGTAACTGTACGAACACCACGGCTCACCTCTGCTGAACCTCGCAGCAACAGCGTTTGTTTTTCAGACGGACGCACTACTTCAAGATCCGCAAGAACATTAGACCCACAGGCAACAAGCATGCCTAGTACAACACCAAACCGCAGCATACAAATTTTCTCTCTTTCAACTATTTCGATTTTTTAGAAACACTCGGAAACGGTTGAGCCGTCTTGGCAAGCTCGGCCTCCCAATTTTCTAAGAGATCGCTCATTTCCTGGAATCGCTCCGGGCTGGCTTGAGAAATATCATTCTGCTCAGCAATATCGTTGTCTAAATCAAACAATGTTGCCGTGTACTTTTCATTATTTTTTTTATAGCTGCGTAGATATTTCCACGCTCCCTGCCGAACAGCAGACTGTCGAATACTATTCAGGTTTTGGCGAAAATTAATATCTCGCCGCCGAAAGAAAAGGGGTCTCGTTTCAGAAACCTGAGCCTCTCCGAGAAGCAACGGCACCATATTAATTCCATCAAATGCCTTGTCCTCGGGTGGAATCACGCCGCCGGCTGCTGCAATCGTCGCGGTAAGGTCCATTGCTGAAATCGGCACGGCTGATTCCTTACCTGCTGCAAGCACATTTGGCCACCGAAGAATCAATGGCACACGAATACCACCTTCTAGCAACATTTGCTTCCCACCACTCAATGGAAAGTTTCGCGAAACACCCTGTGCACCACCATTATCACTCGTCAGAATAACGAGCGTATCCTTAGCCATGTTTCCCTTATCAAGTGCATCAAGCACCCGCCCGATCTCAAGATCAAGCCTTTCAACCATCTTAATGAGTGTCTTGCGTTCCTTGCTCCCTGGTGGATCCATGGCCTTGTCAGGATCCTGATACGGACTGTGCGGTGCCTGAAACGCGAGGTAGATAAAAAATGGTTTCTCATTTTTCGTTTCGATAAAGTGAATTGCTTCATCGGCAAAAATTGTGTCTGACCAGACACCCTCACGGTCGAAAGGCTGACCATCCTTGTAGAGATCATGCTCACCTGTGCGCACTAACTTATGCGTGTAATAGTCGTGATTGAGGTGAAGACCAACCCAATGGTCAAAGCCGAAGTCATTCGCCCGACGACGGTTCAGGTTCGACACGTTCCACTTTCCAAAGCATGCCGTTTCATAGCCTGCGTCTTTCATCATCTGGCCAATTGTCAGGTGCTTGACTGGATCGAGCTCCGGAACACCGCCACCAAAATAGTCCTCATATGTTGGGCCAAATCTTGCTGGATACCGGCCTGTAAGAAGAGCCGCTCGGGACGGCGAACAGACCGGAAAAGCTGCGTACCCGTCAGTGCAGCGAACCCCGTCACGTGCAAGCTTATCCATGTGAGGGGTTTTGGTATCTGGACATCCATAGCACCCAACATCACCATACCCAAGATCATCTGCAAGAATAAGCAATACATTCGGTTTTTCACTCGCAACCGAAACGGCCGCAGAAACACATAGCGTAAGGGTAACGAGTGCCATGTTCAATTTTCTTACAAGACTGATCAGTTTCTTCATGATGATCTCTATTGTTCTCTGTTCCGAGATGATTAAAAAATTATTCCTGTGTTTACCAACTACTACTTATGATTCAGCATCGAGTGGTGATAATCCCAGCGGTTCATTCTCCATAATGGTTTGAGTCACATGGATATCATCAAGCTCAACCCCTTTCCCCCCACCGTTCTGCATCCATAAAATCTTCCATTTCTCCTGATCAAAACACGCATGCTTGAGTGTTTTTTTCCATATCTTCTCATCTAAAGTGATGGTGACGGTTTCCCCATAAAACTGAATCTTGACGTCGTGCCACCTATTCTTTGTGAGATCCATACTGTCTCGTGGGTACTTCGTATTGAGACGATAGGCCCCGCTTACCTTATCTGCTGGACGACTGTTGTTCTGGCGATCCGGATGGTTCGGGTCAAGTGAATGCGAATCGATCTGAAGTTGAATACCTGTCCGCATCAACTTGACTCGCAACATATGATCGACACTCCCATACCCGTCATCTCCATCCACAAAAAACCAGACCATGCCACCTTGTTCAAGATGCCGGTAGCGAAACGTAATGGTGAGGTCTTTGCCATCAACACCCAGGTACACGAGCGGTGGATATTTCCCACCACTTTCCCCTCGCGTCCACAGCACGCCATCGCGAATTTCTGTATTTTTATTAGGGATATCTGTCAGAAAAAAAGAGGACACACTTCCTGCATTGAACTGCTCATGAATCTCACTCTGTTGCCCACACGACACAGACGGCACTGCAAGCACTGAAATTAATACACTCGCTACCGGAAGAACATTCTTATTTCGCACTGAACCTTACTTTCCTGAAGCGGACGCCCCTGCCTTGTTACTTTTTGACCGTCTTTTCCGGCCCACGCTCTCAGCAGAAGATGACTGAAACCGATCGAACCAATCCTGAGCCATCAGGCCTGGGTGCTGCTTTGCAGGAATCGCCTCGGCAAGGCTGGTTTTGATTTCTGCAAATTCTTTTCGATCAGCCAGATTTGTCCATTCATTTGGATCAATCTGATGGTCATACAGTTCTTCCGAGCCATCCTCATACCGAATGTATCGCCAGCGCTCCGTTCGGATCGATGTATTTCCGCTGCCATACGATGTGATGGCAGGCCTTCGTGCTTGATCAGGGTTATCCAATTGTGGCTTTACTGATTTTCCATCAAGCCACTCTGGTACTTCAAATCCTGCAAGATCCACAAGCGATGGATAGACATCAATCAAACTGGCCGGCTGGAGACATGTCGTCCCTCCTTCAATCCCCGGACCTCTCACAATAAATGGAATATGTGTCGTCTGTTCCCAGATTGCTCCTTTGCACCAGTGTTTTTTTTCACCAAGGTGCCAACCATGATCGCTTACGAGCATGACATACGTATTCCGGCCCCGAGGATTTTTCTTCAGGCTCTCTAAAAATCGACCAATCTGTTTATCAACAAATGCAATCGATGCGTGATACGCCTGAATCGTTTCGTCCCACTGTCCATACTTAACAATAGACTCATGATCACTCAGGCCTTTATGAAATGCCTTATGAGCATGACTTCGGGCAAGCTTTTTAGCGAACTCTGATAGATCATCCCAATCATCTTTTCCTTCTGGCTCTGCCGGCCGCCTGATTGTTTCAACCGGAAACTGGTCAAACCAGGGCTTCGGTACTTGAAGCGGCCGATGCGGTCGATAGAAACCGACAGACATAAAAAGTGGCTTGTCGGTCACCGTCTTCCACTGCTGAGATGCCCACTGTGCAACCTTATAGTCCCCCATCTCCTCGTCTGGTACATCAAGTGCATAGCCATCAGATGGTGGATTGCCAGCTCCAAAGCTATCTTTCCCAGCTGGCGGCTTTGGGTCTTTGGGCTTTTTAAGAAGCGAATCACCGTCGTTACCCGGATTGCCGTGAAAGACTTTCCCTCCACTCGCAACACGATACCCGTGACGCATAAAAAACTGTTGAAGGGTTGGGTTTAGTGACCGAGTTTCTTTAGCGAATTTCGCATTGAAATAGGTTCCCGTATTATAAGGGTACGTGCCGTACAGCAGGCTCGTCCGAGAAGGCCGGCACTGAGGCGCATTGCAGTAGGCCTGCGAAAACAGCATCCCGTCTTTGGCAAGCGCATCGATATTGGGACTCTTCGCGTCAGGGTGGCCACCAAGACAGCCAATCCAATCATTGAGGTCATCCACAATGATGAACACAATATCGGGACGTTGCGATGCATCACCCTCAGCTTGAACGGCTGGCAATAATAAAAATGCGATACACAGTGCACCAGCAATAAGTCGTGTCATTCGTGCCCCAATCCCTTTTACAGAGTCGCTTCTCGTGCTCGCCATTCGCACCTAAAAATCCCACCGTTTATTTTTCATCTCACCATCACCCTGCCAGTTGATTTCAATCCAATCAATCTCAACGGGTTGTTTCTGCTGTGGCACAAAAAGCCTGATATGAACAATACCGTCCTTCTCGTTGATGTCTACTTCATGCTCCTGCCATACTCCACCCTCTACTGAAAATGGAGATACCTGACCGGACTCAGGGAATAATACTTGTCCCTTTGCCCGCCACTGAATATGGCCCTCACCGCTTTTTGGACTCCGCATTCGAAACCGAAGCACGCCGGGGCCACGAGCAGGTATTTGCGCGCTGGCAATAAACGAATTCTTCCCTGCTGAGACAACTTTCAACGTGCCGTCCTTGACTGATGCCTTCGCATTCTTTGCGACCCAACCAAGCATTCCCTGCAGCGGTGCTTGTTGTTTGCTCGCAGCACCAGTCTTTTTTTCCGGAGATGCCTTAAAGGCTGGGGGCATTTTCAATCCACCTGACTCGACCCCAATTTTTTCTGGGTGGAATGCAGTCGAATCAAAATTTGGATTCACAGCTGGCAGAACAACATCAACCTCCTTGATGTAGGTATCGATCAAGCCATCGAGCTCTCGAACTTTTTCTGGGTGTGCCGCAGCGAGATTATGACTCTCACCAATATCGTCCTGCAGATTATAAAGCCGATACTCGTGTGCGTTATCATCACCGTAGTAAAACGTACGAATAAGCTTCCAGACACCAACGTGAACAGACATTGACGGTGGCAACCAGTGAGGCGTATTCCCGTGACTTGGGAGATACGTAAACATCGGCGACCGCTCAACTTCTACACCACGGAGAGCTTCGGTAAAATCAACGCCATCAATCACTGCGGTCTTGGGTGATTCCACACCAAGCATGTGCAGCACTGTCGGATAGAGGTCAATAGCTTGAATACGCGTCTCATTTCGTGAACCGGGCGTTGTCACACCCGGCCAGACCACAACTGCTGGAACACGAACGCCGCCCTCATGAATTCCGCCTTTGCCACCACGAAGCGGGTGATTGCTTGTGATTGGCGTGATGTATTTTTCACCTGAAGCAGCACGTTCCTCGAGGCCGCAATGACTATTCCCACCATTATCTGAATAAAAAATGACGACTGTTTCATCAGCAATGCCTTCAGCATCGAGAGCATCAAGCAGGCTTCCAACGGCATCATCAAGAGAGTGAACCATAGCGGCATACGTTGGCGACTGTTGCGGAAGGCCCATCAATGGCTCGTGTGAGGAAAGCAACTTCTCTCTGACCTCCGGCTTCGTGCGGGCATCTACAGAGGAACCGAGCTTCTTGCGATAGCGTTCAATGAGTTCGGGTTTTGCCCCGAAAGGGGCATGGACGGAAAATTGCCAATAATTCAAAAAGAATGGCTTTGTACGGTCTCTTTGTTTGAGCCAAGCAACCGCTTCTGCCGCCATACGATCTTCAATGTGTTCGCCCGGCTGACCCTCTTTAAATTGTGGGTTTGTATACCCCCACGGCGCAAGGTAGCTCGATTTCGGTCCCGGGCCCCACCAATGCGGAAGGTCACTATCAAAGCCAGACTCAAGCGGGGAGTGGGGCTCGCGGCCAAGATGCCATTTTCCAAAGTGTGCCGTTGCATATCCTGCGTTGTGTAGAACCTCTCCAAGCATTGGAAGATCTGGAGCGAGACGGGTCGCACTTTTAACGTTCGTACATTTTTGATTCGGCAAGCCTCGCTCGCCGGTGGTCGCAACAAATCGTTCTTCGGCAAGGTGCGCTGCAGGTGCAGTCATTCCATGACGAGCCGGGTTCTGACCCGTCATGATGCTGGCACGCGTCGGGGAACATATCGGACTGGCGTAGGCATTCGAGAACGTCATACCACGAGCAGCGAGCCGCTCAATATTCGGTGTTTCATAGAGTGAGGTTTTTCCGTACAGCGTCGTATCGGCCCATCCCAAATCATCTGCCAAAATAAGCACAATATTTCTGATTGGATTCTCAGCAGCCACTGCCTGGCATGCGGTGACTGCTCCAAACAAACACAAAAAACGAAACAAGAAGCCGTTCATCATCACTCAGTCACTTTCGCTTGTACTGTTGAAAAAGATCATCACGCTGCCACAACCATTTACACAAATGCATTTCATTACGTATTACATTGACTGATTTTTACAGGGAACTGGTACCGGCACGCACAACGTTACCATTGCAACCTCTTCACCAATGACCTTTTACAAAAGAATTCTTCTCCGTCTTTTTGTCACAACAACAAAAAGATGAAATTACTTTCCTCTCAAACAGGTGCCGAACGCTTGCTACCGACTTAATGAATGAAATCTCCCAGACGTGAGGCTGCTTTAATAATCACCCCCGCCTTTCAGCATCTCGTTCCTTCCCTAAGGCCAACCAGCAAACCGCTCTTCGAGTCGATCAAAGACGAGACGCTCTCGATGACACTTCCCCTACATCTAATCAAGCGAAGTCTTTTCAAATTTTTCCTTGAATATCTGCACAGGGTCATAGTCTGGCTTGCCATACAGTTTCTGCTGCCGATCGATTCGGCAGTTTGGATAGAAATCAAAAACCGCGCCCTGCCCCAAAACTCTTGGATCCCCTTGGGCCTCGAGTTCGGTCCTTAGCTGGAGCCATAGCCGGCTCACAGTTTCTGCAAACGCTGGATCACCTGCCAAATCCCGAACACAGTCAGGATCCTTCTGCATATCAAACAACTGCTCTTTAGGCCGCTTCCCAAAACTCATGTCGTACCATTTGTTTTTTGCGGTGCCGTGAGTCAGGTTCGTCAGAAATTGTTTTGTTGGTGAGCCATCACAGTTAAGCAGTCCGTATTCGGGATCGCCTACCGGCCAGCGATGTGGCTCGAAGTTACGAATGTATAAATATTGATCGTTGCGAAGGGCTCGTGACGGATACGCGACTGAGAGAAGTTCTCCATCGGTCCGACCAATATCGTGTCGCTCTTTCCCTAAAAGTGTGTGGTCTCGCTCAGCATCAATCCTACCGGAATCAGCGGCCACTAATTGCGGCACAAAACTGCTTCCTGTCATCTGATCATCCAGCGGCACCCCAGTGACTTCCAACAACGTTGGTGCAAGATCTGGAAAGGTGATGAAATCAGTGACCGCACGACCGGGCTTGATACGATTTCCCCAACGAACAGCAAACGGAACATGAAACCCATCGTCGTATATCTGGCCTTTCACTCGAGGGAACGGCATGCCATGGTCTGACGTCGCAATAACAAGCGTATTTTCAAGCTTGCCGTGAGCTTCAAGATGCTTAAGTGCCTGCACGATGTGCTTGTCGTACCACTCCACTTCGATGGCATAGTCGGCTAGATCTCCTCGGATAGTTTCATTGTCGGGATAGTATTCAGGAACCACGACGTCAGCGAGATCTCGGCCATCAAGTTTCCAATTATCTAACCCATACCCTCGGTGCGGCTCCTTTGTTCCAAGCCAAAAACAAAACGGCTTGTCCTCTGGTGTTGCCTTTAAAAATGCTTCAAAGTTTGCGGCATAATCAATACTATTAATCCCTTTATACGGCGGCTTCTTCTGGAGTTGATTCCATGGATGTCCTGCTGGGTTATCTGCTTTCCGACTTTTCCCAGCATCCTCGGCATTCCAGATGCCCGGTCCCCATCCTTTACCAGTGAATCCAATTGCATAGCCATGTTCCTCAAGCAGATATGGGTAAAACTTCCACTTTTCAGACAGAAAGGGATTGTGGTTACAAGCTTCTCCCAACTGCCATGAGTAACGCCCCGTCAGCAGGCAGGCACGTGCTGGCGCACACTTTGGATTGCAGTTATATGCCTGTGTAAAGAGCACGCCCTCTCTAGCGATACGATCAAAACCAGGCGTCTTCACATACTGACATCCATATGCACCAAAACTATCCCGCGAGGCATCGTCGGCGATAATAAAGAGAATGTTTGGCTGATCAGCAGCCACCAGCGCTGATGCCCAAAACCCGAGGAGCAAACCAACAAAAAGCTTCATGAAACTTCCCCCACTCTTTTATCAACAAGTTGTGATTGAGAAAACACGCGGTCCCAAATCGTTGAACCAAATATCACTCAGATGGTGCAAAGAGCTTACCAACATGCTGCAAAAGATTGTTTCGTAGCCCTGCAACCTCTTGCCCCGGCTGATGTATGAGGAATGCACCTACCAGCTCGCGTCTCCAATCAACGACAAGATAGGATCCCATCGCACCACCGTGAAACACACGATCTGCTAAACCCTGATCATTCATGTCATCACGATTCCAGCCAAGGCCGTACCTTCGCGTTGCCCTTGGCCGCGACTGCAACCTCCGCATCTCATCAATTGATTCCCTTGAAAGCACTTGCTTGTCATGACACATTCCATTTTCAAGGTGCATTACTCCGAATGCCGCCAGTTCATCGAGTGTCGTAAAGAGTGATCCACCAGGCAGAATAAAACGAAGCTCTCCGCCTGTGCGAGATAGTTGTCTTTCTAGGACACCACCGCTTTGTCTACTGTATGCAGTCGGCACAGTCGTTCGGATTTCTTTTGACGGCAAGTACGTCGTACGACTGAAGCCCAGGGGTTGAAATAGAACCTCCTGAGCAATCTCCTCAAGTGACTGCCCTCGCGCAACTTCCGCAACCCGGCCTGCAACACAAAACCCGGAACCGGAATAGATGAACTTTTTTCCTGGCTGGCACTCAAGTTCATACGTCGCCATACGACTGACAGCTTCACCAAGTGGTCGCTGAAAGTTGCGTATCAGATCAAGTTTCTCAGCACTGATCCCCTTGTTTCCCCAGAAGCCTGCGGTGTGTGAAAGAAGGTGCCGAATTGTCATCTGGTGAGCAAGATGCTTCCCCCCCTTCACTTTCATTTCCTTAAACTCGGGCAAATACTTTTCAACCGGATCGTCCAGTGTGAGCTTCCCCTGATCAACAAGAGCCATGACAACACTGGCGAGAACCGGCTTCGAGACAGAAGCGATTGGAACTAATTCATTCGTAGTGAAGGCTCGCTCCGATTCAATATCTGCAAACCCAAATGCCTCTCGGAAAACGACCTCTCCCTGATGCGCGATCAAAAACGAACACCCAGCGATAGCCTGCTGGTCAACAGCTTGCTGCAAGACACCAGCGAGTGAATCAAGCTGTTGCTGATTCAACCCATGAGCACTCAAATCCATCGACACCGGCAATGCAACGTCCCGACCGAGGGAATAGGGCCCACAGCTACAGGCCACCACCAACGCCAAGAAAAACTGACATATTCGCATACTGTTTACCTCCTTCAACCGAGTGGTCCTACTTGCTTTTGAATTCATCAATAACAAGTGCCCCATCGCCATTCGCGTCAAATTGCTGGAAGCGTTTGGTCAGTGCTACAACATTCCGTCCATGAGGGTTGCCAATGAATTCCTCAAGTGTGATTTCACCATCACTGTTGCGATCACGGGCCTGAAAAAATTTTTCTGGCGACCTTTCCTTCGGCGGGATAGTCTTCGACTGTTTTTGTTGCCTTGGCATTACCTTGCTTGTGACATCCGACAAAGCAACTGAAGGATAGTCTGCATTGATGCCGGACAAATGATCGAGCAACTCTGCCTTGAGTGATGCATACACCTCAGGGTGTTTTGTCCGCAGGTCATTCGTTTCACCAACATCACGTTGAAGATCAAAGAGCTCGAGATCTTTTTGGGAAATTTCAGCCGCCAGAGCATCCCAATTTGGAGAATAGTTTCTTCCAACATCAGCCCACAACTTATAGTGACCCCTCCGAACACCAATATTCCCCCATAGTTCAAAAATCATGGTTCGCTCCGAAACTGACGTTTCGCCATCTGAAAGCATGTGAGGCACAAGAGACAGCCCTCGAACGGGATTCTTTCCATTGCTTTCAGGAACAGTAAGACCAGCCGCATCCAACAATGTGGCAAAGATATCGCAGTGCATAACGTGACTATCCGACACGAGGCCACTCTGAGGGATTTTGCTTTTCCAATTCATGACAAAAGGAACATTGAGCCCACCCTGATAGGTCGTGGCTTTGCCTCCCCGCAGTGGACCATTGTTGCCAGGAAACCTGCCGCCTGCAGCACCTTCCTCCATGGTACAGCCGCCGTTATCACTTACGAAAACGATGAGCGTATTTTCGGCAACACCAACTTCATCTAACACACTGACCAGTTGACCAATGTTGTGGTCCATGTGTTCGAGAATCGCAACATAGTCACTGCGAAGAAAACTCACCCCACGATCAAGAGCTTTTTTCACCCAGGCCTCTGGTGCCGAGGCTGGTTTTGACTTCTCAACACGGAGTGGGCCATGCACCGCGTTGTAGGCCAGATAACAGAAGAAAGGAGATTCTTTTCCGGCATTCTCTCGAATGAAGTCTTCTGCCCATTGGGTGAACAACTCGGTGGCATGCCCCTTTGCGAGAGGATCGTGTTCACGATTGTGCATGATTTTGGAACGAGATCCAGCAATCCAATAGGGGTGGGCCCCACCAAGAAAACCATGAAACTCATCGAACCCACGATCATTTGGAACTTCGCCCTGAAGAGAACCAAGATGCCATTTCCCAAAGGCTCCCGTTGCATACCCAGCCTCCGAAAGATACTCAGAGAGCATCTTCACATCACGTTTAATTCCCCGGTACCCGGGTGACCCGAGCGGCTGACTACCGGGGCCACGCCACATACCGTTTTCTGTTGAGTACTGACCAGTAAACATACATGCCCGAGATGGCCCGCATAGCGGAACCGTGTGGTAATTCGGAAACCGCACGCCTCGGTTTGCCAACGCATCAAGTACCGGAAGTTGCACCTCGGTATTATCCCAATTCGAAGGCAAGTCTCCCCAGCCATGATCATCTGAAACGATGAAGAGAATATTCGGTGTGGCAGCAAAGCACCGAATACCAAAAATACTTGCTCCAACCAAAACAAACACACTCAAAAATGACATGTGTTTTGTTATTCCAATACTCTTCATTCTTCACTCCCCTAAAAGGCCACGTATCTTTTCTGCCATACATGAAAAATCGAACCATCACCTTGTTTCCTACCGGGAATGTCGCTTCACTTTAAAATTTTACACCGGCAAGCACCACTGCCGTTTCTGCGGCATGCCTTCATGCCTATGATTTTGAGTCAGTTTCCCTGAAGCAACTTATCACGAAAAAAGGCAACTTCCGACGGATACTTTGAACCTGAACCTGGATAGGACAGGTCTGCCTCAACACCAAGTTCGTCAGCCTTCTCTTTGAGCTTTGTTCCAAAAACCACATGATGAATGAGCCACCCTCTCAAACGGTTCTTATCGCCACTGGGCTTGTTCGCATCTGGTGCCATCCCGTAACTCATAAAAATCGGTGGATCATCAGGTGATATGAGGCGGAGTGCCGAACATTGCTTGGTCGTTTCATCTACTTCTTCAAGGGTATCTGCGCCCCACATTTTCATGCGAATCTTCTCTGGATCATTCTCACCATTGAAAGACTTTACAAGTACGTCAACAGGAACATTCTCACCCAATAGTGGCAGAATGTTCTCGATGTAAAATTCCCGCTCTGCTGACGTCTGGCCACCTGCCGTGGCCACGCACAGCAGTCGCGTTGACTCTCGTTCAACGGGATCATCGCTGGTGGCGTCGGCCATATCATCGCTATAGGCAAGCCACATACAGATTTGGGCTCCGGCAGAACCGCCAAATGCTGCGACCCGATCGGTATCGATATTCCATTCGTCAGCCTTTGACCGCATAAATTGAATGGCCCGCCTCGCATCATGATGCGCAGTTGGCAGAGGGTCTGTTGTGACAAAACGATAGTTGATAGCAGCAACAGAAATCCCTGCATCAAGTAACGCCGCTAATGTTTCTGCCTTCAGCTTTTCCTTACTGCCACCCTTGAAGCCGCCTCCATGAATGTAGACAGCCAGTGGCGTTGGTTTCTCTGACTCAGCAAGCCAGATATCAAACACATTCCGCTTATTTTCTCCATACTTCACATTTTCAAAACTTGGCTTTCGCCCAGACTTTGACTTTCCACCTCCAAAAAATCCACCGCTCGGCGGGCTTGTGTCATTCATTCGTTTTCGCAGAGCAATGACCCGCCTCAAGAATTGCTCTTTCTCACCAGCTGAAAGCGAGCCATCTCCATCAACATCAGCTTTGGGATACCGCTGAATCGCACGCCGGCTCACAGCTACCTCTTCGTCCTCCGAGAGCATGCCGTCCTTGTTTGTATCTGCCTGAGGAAAATACTCAAGAATCTTCTCTGCGAATGTGTTTTCTGCTTGTGAGAAACTCACCCCATACATCAGGAAGACAAAAAGGACGAACGAAACGGTCAAGGTAATCTTCTTCATGCGGTAACCTCAGTCTTCTTGAGTCAGTACTATTCTTGGCTGCTCTTGTATTTAACCGTATCTTCCTCACTTTGTTTCGAATCATCTGATCCGAAATAGAGTGAAGGGGAATTCTTGAGCCCAAGCACTCTAGTCATTGATAAAGCAATATCGTGAAAACCCTGCAGCAAATGCGACACAACGTGTTCTCTCGCAGCAGCAACTAGCACTATCGACTCAGCCTTTTGTATTATCGCGTCAAGTCGGGACATGACTGCTTTTGTTCGTTCACGTGCCGGCCCAAAGCTTCAGAACAAGACGGACTCGCTGTGTCAGAAGAAAATTTCTGGAATGATGACTCTTTGGGCTTATCCAGCATTTCAAACTACAGCTTGTGCGCACATGCAATCCAACGAAGAGCGACACACCTTGCAGTCGCTCTCAAGCATATTTCGGTAGAACTCACTAGGGGGATTACAACTGATCATGCAGTACCTCTTCCTTGCGGCAGTTCTCGGGACACTCGGTTCATTACCACTTGTGGTGTTTGCAGCGGTGCGAAAAAAACCTTTATCCATCGTCACTCGAGGGCTTCTGGTCTTTCTTTTGCTCGCACCCATTCCTTTTTTTATCTTTGGATTTCTTGCAAGCTTCGAACCGGGAGTTCACTGGGGGTGGCGTCTGGGCTATGGAACATTCTTACTGTGGTCTCTCATCACAACTGCAAGACTCTGTTGGGTGAAACGCAAATCATTGATTGACGTACACTTACTCCAAGCACAGCAAGCAACGGACAAAGCCTTGGATATAAAATAAGAATTTGATCCCACGGATTCAAAAATCAAAAGTGAATGAAGTACACGAAATGTGAATGAATAAAATAGTACGAGATGTACTACAAAGATTTCGACTATCGAAAATGTTCTGAGTCGCCATTTGAATTTTCACTTACTGGCAATTATGAAAAAACAAATAAATCTGGTATCACTTCTTCGTCTACACTGTTCGAAAGCATCAAATAGACTGGGTTCCATTATGACATTCCGACTCTGCCTTACCTTCCTCTGTGCCCTTTCCTCTGCTTTTATATTTTTGCGTGAGTCTCAATCGGCTTCACCACAACCCAACGTTATTCTCATCTTCATCGATGATATGGGCTACGGTGATGTCGGCTTTAACGGGGCTACCATTCCCAAGACTCCAAACCTTGACCAGATGGCTGCCGAGGGGATGGTCTTTGATGACTTCTACGTCGGCTGTGCAGTCTGTTCTGGCTCGCGTACGGCACTCTTGACTGGGGCTCACTACCAGCGAGTTTCCATGAGCCCTGTCCTCTTCCCACGCAGTGATGAGGGCCTTCATCCCGACGAAGTCACTATCGCAGACATGCTGAAAGACGCTGGATACCGTACCGCCTGTGTTGGCAAGTGGCATCTCGGCCATCTTCCACCCTGCCTTCCAACGTACCAAGGTTTCGAACGCTACTACGGGATTCCCTACAGCAACGACATGTGGAGAGATCCTGCCAACACAGTTGCTGAAGATGTTGTTCTTCGTGAAGGACTCACCATCAAAGAAGTCACATCAGGGCACCGAGAAAAAAACAAAGTCCCACTCATGCGTGATGAAGAAATCATCGAATACCCTGTCGATCAAAACACTATTACGAAAAGATATACCGAAGAGGCCATCAAATTCATCAAGGCATGCAAGGATGAACCATTTTTTCTTTACTTGCCACATACCATGGTCCATCGCCCCCTCCACGTCTCTGATGCTTTTGCCAAGACAGAAGGAACTGGAGATGCCCTCATCCATGATGCTATTGAAGAAATCGACTGGTCGGTGGGCGAGGTGCTCAAGGCCGTCAAGAAAGCTGGTATTGATGAGAATACTCTCGTCATTTTCACGAGCGACAATGGTGCAGCAGTTGGATCATCCCTGCCGCTTCGATCAAAAAAAGGGAGTGTCTACGATGGTGGTATTCGTGAGCCAACCGTTATGCGGTGGCCCGGTCACATTCCTGCCGGAGAAAGATGTACTGAGGTCGCAGCCACCATCGACCTTCTCCCCACTTTTGCCAGCCTCTGCGATGGTGATCTTCCACAAAATAAAATTGACGGCCATGACATCTGGCCCCTCATGAGCGGAAAGAAGGGTGCAAGAAGCCCCCACAAAGAATACGTCCTTATGCATGGTCCGGGGACAGTCCGCTCTGGCAAATGGAAATTCTATCCGTGGCAAGAAGGCACGAGCGGCAGCCGCCGTGACCCAGTTCCTGCAGGACGCGACCCCGCTCCGCTACCAACACAGCTCTACGATACCGACGCCGACATTGGCGAAACTAGGAACCTCGCTGAGGAGCACCCTGAAATTGCAGCCCGGCTTGCAACGGCCTACGAGAAACATATTGCTAACATCGAGGCGAATAAGCGCCCAACTGCAACTATGATCCGACCTAAGGGATCAATTTCAGCAGATCTTCCGGGAAGAGCAAAGAAGAACCGAGCAAAGAAGAACTAACTTGGTGGGAGATGATTGACAATCATCTCTCAATTATTCTTTAAGCATTTGTTTGTCGGATCCATTCCAGTACCTGCTGAACGACGAGCTGCTGGACCTCATCCCACGTCATGGACGGGGGCGCGTCATTCCCCTGAACCTGCTTAAAACCATGACCTGCATTTTTTACTTCGACTAACTCTATGTCGAGACCCTTTTCCATCCCCATCTTGTACAAGTGCGTAGACAAGCCGATGGGTACGACAGGGTCGTTATCACCATGTACCAACAGTATAGGCGGGCTATCCGCTTTCAAATGCTGGTCGGCACTTACCAGCTTCTTTATCTCTTCGATACTCATACCATGCGATGGTTTGAACAGCATCTTCCCTTTTGATTCGCTCCGTCCCGGGAATCTCTGAAGCCGCTTTTCCCAAAGCTCTGGAACGAGATAGGTAGTCACACCATAGAACGAGATTGCACCGATCACCGTGTGTTCGGTTGCAGGCCCAGCGTTCTCACCGGGCAGAAAGTCGCTGTCCGTTAATGCCGTGACCAGTGCTTTGGAACCCCCGGCAGACGTCCCCCATGTGATGAACTTATGCGGGTCGATCCCATATCGGACAGAATTTTTTGCCAGGAATCGCAATGCGTCTTTGCAGTCCTCGAATAGTTGATGGAATCCCAACTCTTCCCCGGCACCAAAGACTCTGTAGTCAATAGTGGCCACGGCAACCCCCGATTCAGTCAATTCTTTCAAGATCAACGAACTTCTATTATAGAGAGCGTTTTTCGTACCACCTGTGTTGCCGCCACCGTGGATATAGATGAAAAGCGGGGCTCGTTCGTACACCTTGGTTTTGGGGTAAATGAAGTCCAGCCGGTTTCGCTGTTGTGTCGTGTTTTTTCGGTATTCAATATCCAGTTCACCTTTGAGTCCAAGCTGTTGGAGAACTGCTTCTGTATTTTGGCTATTCGTTCCTGAGCGGCTTGCTGAACCCGACCGTTGTTTCCTGCCCCTTTGCGAAGCCTTTTGAATCAGATCCTGTTTTTCAGTTTCTGAAAGCACGCCGTCGCCATCCTGATCTGCCTTCGGATACCGTTGAATCACACGCCGGCTCACAGCAGCCTCTTCCTCCTCAGAAAGCTCACCGTCGCTGTCCCTATCCGCCTGAGGAAATGATCGAAGAATCATTCCTGCAAAGGTATCTTCTGCTTTGACGCAATGGGCACCGTACGCAAAGCAAGACACCACAAAAATCAAGATAAAAGAATACTGCTTCTTCATCGGGCGCCGTAATACTTTCTAGGCAAACACATTGGATCAAAACTCTTTATGCATTTAACTTCCCAAACACTATTTTGTTTCGAATCTGAAGTTTCAGTTGCTGGAAAGTAGAATCCCATCACAGAGAATACTCTGGGAAGAAATAGAACTGCCTTGCGGGAACTATGCATCAAATGCCACATCAAGACCCTTACAAGGCAGTATTTGGCGTCAAATGCTCAGGCTTTTATATGATCGCGGCAAACTAAGGCATGACTACATCTATTAGTTGGCCTCATAATGCACCATCCATCAATACGTACCGAGCACATCCGTGAGATCATGAAGAAACGATTCTTCCGTGAACGTCACTGTTTCGCTACGATCTCAGCCACTGATTTATTTTTGAACTGAAGTTACTCTGGACTTAGTAAGAATGACAAACGACAGGTTAGACTTCTATTCGGTGAGAGTCATTCCTCTTGAACGTATTGTGCTCCACAGTACGACCAAAGACTGACGCCCACGCTGAATGTACCGGTAAAGCTCCGGTGCTTGAGCACAGAAATACAAATACTATCAACCATTTTTCCTGTCTAAATCTTTTGCTTTTTAAAGTAGTTGAGAACAACCGTTTGATGAGGCCTACTCGCTTGTCCTAACTTGCGATGATTGCACTCAGTATTAAACAAACAATTATTCACAAGGAGATGAAATGAACCTTTTTAAATCATGGAAAATGAAGCATGGGAAAGAAGAGAAATGGTTTGCAGATTGTCTCAAAAAATATAAAAAACTTGATGTAAGCAAGCGTTTTGAACTTGAAGAAAACGACTTCCTGAAGGTCATTAACGAAAACACCTCAACTACGGCCTACGATACCCATTACGAGTATCACCCAGCCTGGGCTGCCAGAGTCCTAGCAAAAACACAGCCTTCGAAACATATAGACATTTCTTCAAAACTTGCGTTCAGCACTCTTGTTTCAGCATTTGTTCCCATCGAATTCTACGACTATCGACCTGCTACTTTGCAATTAGACAATTTAGTTTGCAAACAGGCAGATTTGACCGCTTTGCCTTTTGAAAACAACAGTGTCTCCTCTCTTTCTTGCATGCACACCGTTGAACACATTGGACTGGGGAGATACGGAGATGAAATCGACCCCGACGGTGACCTTAAAGCGATTCGGGAATTGCAGCGAGTCGTAGCAGAACAAGGCAATCTACTTTTTGTGGTTCCAGTCGGCAGGTGCCGACGACTACATTTTAATGCTCATCGAATTTACACCTACGACATGATTACAGAATACTTCGATACTTTTGAATTAGTGAACTTTGCTTTCATAAGATCGATCGTTGGTAACGATGAATACAAACCAAACGCATCCCGAAAAGACTCTTTTACGGATGATTACGGGTGCGGTTGTTTTTGGTTTAAAAAGCCAATTGGCCCAAACAAGAAGTGATCCAAGTTTAAAACCCGCACTGATTCACACCGTTTCGCTTAGCCTTTAATACCCCGCATAACTCCACACTCTACGCATACTGCTTTTTTGAAACCAATGAATTTTGAGACGCTGGGAACAGGCCACCTTTAAAATGGCTAATTGCACAATCTAAACACTAGTCGTAATTCCTGGCATTCGAATTGGCTTAGTTACGAAAGCCTTCGGGCAAAAAACGTGACTTCTCGCACAATTAGATGAGACTGCCTCCGGTACCCAGTGGGCTTGGAATATCTGCTGCTTAAATCCTGGCCGTGTCATGGGCGGCTGGCAGCCACATTATTCAGTTATTTCTGGGCATACTCTTCATTGATGAATGCGAGTAGCCGTTAAACCACGAAGAAGGTTTTTAGTTTTCATATGAAACCACCTAAGCCTCACAGAGAGCGGCGCTTTTCGGAGAACCTTCATGGTACCAACAGCTGACCAGCTTTGGCCATCGCGCGAGAAATTCTCTGAAAAACCTTGGCAACGGAGATATCAAGGCACAATTGATATGGTGTGACAACGGTCACTTTCCTACGATAACAGTACTTTACGTATCCACTCTAAATGACCAGGTGAGACAAAGGGTCTGTCCTTCGTATTCGACATATCTGCGACTAGTTTTTTCAAGTTTTGGCACAGTACCAATGTACTTTGAAAACCAGTCCACTTTTGGAACAAGTGAATAATTCCACACAAAATTTCTCACGTATTTCCATGCGATTTAATCTCATAACCAACTCAAAACATTTTTGAGACAGAAAAATGAAGGTGAGCACCGTGGTTGATCTTTCCGAGAAGCGAATTGTTGTAACAGGTGGAGCAGGTTTCCTGGGAACGTCTATCTGTAAAAACCTTCAGTCTCGAGGCGTTCCGGCTGATCAGATATTTGTGCCGCGAAGGAAGGACTACGACCTTACCTACGAAAATGATGTTGTGCGCATGTACGAGGATTTTCGTCCTGAAATTGTTATTCATCTTGCAGCCGAAGTCGGAGGAATTGGCGCCAACATGTCTCATCCGGGTAGATTTTTTTATTCGAATATGGCTATGGGTTTACATCTTGTTGAGCACGGGCGTTTGCGAAATATTGAAAAGTTTATACACACAGGAACCGTGTGTGCGTACCCGAAGCATTGTTCGGTTCCCTTCCGAGAGGAAGACATCTGGGCTGGCTATCCGGAAGAAACAAATGCACCGTACGGCGTGGCAAAAAAAGCTCTTTTCGTCATGCTCGATGGTTATCAGCAAGAGTATGGCTTGAAAAGCGCTGTTCTTGTACCTGTCAATTTATATGGGCCCGGTGACAACTTTAATCCATCCTCCAGTCATGTCATACCAGCACTTATACGCAAGTGTGAAGAAGCAAAAATAAAAGGAAACAAAGAAATTGTCTGCTGGGGAACCGGTAGTGCGACCAGACAGTTTCTATATGTTGATGATGCAGCCGAAGCAATTGTTCGTGCTGCAGAACGAGTTGAGCTGCCTGAACCAATTAATATTGGAGGTGGTGAAGAGATAGCAATTAGTGACCTTGTGCAAGTCATTGCAAAAACTTGTTCTTACGAAGGCAATGTTGAGTGGGACAAAACAAAACCAGACGGACAACCTCGCCGTGCCATTTCGATTGATAAGGCCTGTAAATTACTTGATTGGTCTCCAGCTGTGAGCTTTAAAGAAGGGCTTAAGAAGACAGTAGATTGGTATCGCACGACAGACAGCGAATGCTCATCGAACTTGAACTCAACGACCTTAAACAGGCTACGGCATGTTGCATAGTTGCAATTGATAAAACAGCTTAGGTGAGACTGTTCAATTCAAAGACTATTCTAACTACGGCACGAGTGAAGATACTTCTGAAAATCCCAGAACTCGTTGCTACCGAACTGCCAACCACTAGGCTTTAAACCATGCTCCCTGAACCCATACGGATCACACATGAGGTCAATCTGAACTATTGTTATCCTTCAAGAAATCGCAACTGAAAAACCTACCGGATGGAGCAAGTAAATGGTATCAGTAATTGTTTTTTCTAAAGATCGAACACTTCAACTTCATGGTTACCTAGAAAGCTTATTTCATTTTTCTGACATTACCCAAGATTGTGTCACGGTATTGTTTAACGAATGTACAGAAATTTCCTACCGTCAGGTTATCAATACTTTTCCAGAAGTAAATTGGGTTCGCGAGACAAATTTCCCTGAAGACCTCGCCGCAATTCTGTCCCAAGTGGACCAATACGTGATGTTCGGTTGTGATGATGTTGTTTTCACCTCGAAGTTCAGTGTTCAAAAAGCTATTGAAACACTTGATCTCAACAAAGATGTATTTGGATTTAGCATGCGACTCGGAAAAAACATACAGCCTCGTCCGTCATCTTTAAAAAAATGTGGAAGCGTGTATCAATGGAGATGGCGTGGCTGCCAAAAGAATCACTGGAATTATCCCTGGGAACTTGATTGCACGATTTATCGCAAGCAAGACGTGTTCAAAATATTGGACACAACATCTTTGAATCCCAGAAACCCAAATTATTTAGAAGGTGATATTGCAGCACAAGTAGACACGTTAATCGAAAGACCTGATTTAGCTTGTTTTACCCGATCATGCAGCTTAGTTATAACCGTTAACAGGGTGCAGGATACTCATCAAAACCCCTTTGACAGCGAGGGAGATTCTAGTGTGCATTCACTCCATGAACGATACGAACGCGGTGAACGAATGGATATTTCAGCAATTTCGAAAAAGAAGAATCGTGTGATTCACGTTGACTCCTCTTATCTTCTACTGGAAGAACCCTCTCATTTGGGCAGCAAACTACAAAGGTCATCTGTCTCGAGTAGTATTTGGACTAACTTAAGTCGGTTCATTAAAACAATTATGAACGCCTGTCGATAATCTGGCGGCAGAAGTTCGTGGTATACCCCCCAGAGGAAATGAGGGTCAGCAAATTTAAGGCTGCTTGAGCAATATGGCCTGCATCTTTAATCGCTTAAGCTCGGATACAACGGGATTGACAGTGCAACTTAGCCCAACCGTTTCCCGCCTGGCAGCACTTACTATTCTGGCACAGGGAATTCACTAAACTGGAAAAAAAGGTTCGTTTTCTTTACTGACCGCCTTGTTTCTTTTGAACCAATCGTAGGATTTTGCCAAATGTCCTAAATCCATTGCTACGTGCCCCTCCTTGCTCAAGTCATACGCTAAAAGTGTGGCAGTAGGACCAAGCGCGAGTATTACCATTCTTTCTCCCACCTGCTTTTTGATGTTCAAATAAATTTTTTCATATTGAGAAAAAGCATTTCTTGAAGGAGCGTAACAAAACTCCATGGAATTTGCATTGTCATAGAAATTGTGCACCTGATCAGTTTCAGAGTGCTCACCTTTAACAATCAAAATATTTTTTTCATTCCAGATTTTCCGTAGGTTATGAAAATACTTCTCAAGCCACTGCACATCATCTGACGTTGCATAATATTGACTGACATTTGTGTCGTAATAGCTCTTACTCATATCGAGATCACGCAGAATACATTCGCGGTAGTCATAGAGAAATTCCCTCAGATACTTTTTCATTTCACATGGATATTCTCGGAGTGAAAAGAAATAATTCGGGATTCCAATTAGGTGATCTTTGACGTTGGAAACAAGAACTTCCTTGAGCCTTTGGGCAAGCAACGGATTGCTATCCTGAAAATCAAGCCCGATGCCATTCAGGAGAAGAAATTCGCCATCTCCAAACCGAGAGATACTCACCACTCCAGAAGCCAACTTGCTCACTGTCTCATCAAGTCCGAACCATACCGGAAACCCCGTAGCGCTCTCCTGTTTTTGACATTCATATCGTAGGTTCGATACTGCATAGCGAACCGACTTGATTGCTTTTCTTAAGCTTGACATGACTCGAAACTTCTTGATGGTTTTGTGTACATTTCTGACGCATGGTCTTTCTTTTTATCATGTTTGTTCTTATCAAGATATTTTTTTCTAGCAATGGAAAAGGAGTGTCTCTGGAAATCACAAAGGGATTAAAAAAACCACCCTTTTGTTCGGCAACTACGCGTCAGCAAAGCTCTCCTGCGGTGAATATCAAATACATTCTTTTACTTCCATGCATATAGCGAGGCCGCATCATTCATAAGCTATTTGTGACACAAACAAGCACGAACTCCTACGATAACGGCTTCCCATCCATTTGTAACAAGTGTTTGACTATTTAATTTTGTCGGAAGAACTTCATCCCCAAGGCTCTCCGAACAATTTCCAATTCATTCTGACTCTGAGACTTTAGTGCCAACCACGACAGCACACTAACTGCACTTGTACTCCATCGTGCGATCGATTCAAACTAGGTCGTACGTAGTGAAGCATAGTACGCAGTGAAGACCTGCTATCTAAAACACTGTTTCAACACATAGGAAACACACGATGGTATTTCGATCTGTTTTATCGCTTTCGATTTCGATACTTTTCGCACTCGCTTCGGGCACGAACGCCCATGGGCACGACTGGGCGCAGTGGCGTGGGCCAAACCGTGATGCAAAATCACAAGAGACAGGGCTACTCGATACCTGGCCAGAGGATGGCCCACCACTTTCGTGGAAAGCAACAGGTCTTGGCGGAGGGTACTCGAGTATTGCTCTAGCCAACGGCCGCATCTTCACAATGGGCGATCTTGATGATGGAAGCTATGTGATTGTTCTCAATGAAACAGACGGTTCGCCTGTCTGGAAAACTCGCATTGGTGAAGCCGGTGGCCATAAGCGGTACCCAGGCCCCCGTGGCACACCAACCATAGATAACGGTGAAGTTTTTGTTTTAAACCAGTACGCAGACGTTGTTTGCCTCGATGCAGAGAGTGGCGAAACAAAATGGTCGGTCAATCTTGTTGATCAATATGGTGGAAAGATGATGTCCGGCTGGAAATACAGTGAGTCTCCACTTGTGGATGGAGATCGGGTGATCTGTACTCCAGGAGGTACTGATGGCACCCTGCTCGCCTTAAACAGAAAGACTGGAGAGAAACTCTGGCAGACAAACGGCTGGACTGATCCTGCTGGCTATTCATCTGTGATCATCGCAACGATTGATGGCACTCGACAATACGTGCAACTAACCGGAAAGAGTGTCGCCGGCATCGACCCCAACTCTGGGACCGTTCTTTGGCAAGCAGACCGGGAAGGCAAGACAGCTGTTATCTCAACACCGATTGTTCAAGAAAACACCGTGTTCGTAACATCAGGCTATGGCATCGGGTGCAATGCTTTCCGCGTCACAAAAGATGGCACGAACTGGCAGGCAGAGCAGCTTTACGCTAACAAAGAAATCATGAATCATCATGGTGGAGTCGTGTTTCTTGATGGCCATATCTACGGATCAAGCGGCGGAACATTCCGCTGTCTTAGTCTCGATAGCGGCGAACTTGCCTACGCTGGACGAAGTGCTGGAAAAGGTGCCACCGTGTATGCCGATGGTCACCTGTATCTGCGAAGTGAAGCTGGCCCAGTTGCTCTTATTAAAGCAACTCCAACAGACCTTGTCGAAACAGGTCGGTTTGACCAGCCAGACCGAAGTGAGGAGAAAGCCTGGCCTCATCCGGTCATCGCGAATGGCAAACTCTACCTGCGTGACCAGGATGTTCTGCTTTGTTATGACGTTCGGAAAAACTAGAACTGTTTCAAAACTTCAGTTAGCTTTCCACAGGCTTACAGAATCAAACATGATTCTGTTTGGTGAATCCTCGAAGGTCTTGAAAGTCAATTCGCCCCGTCCCTCGAGAGAAACCTGCTCGTGCTTAATGAGCTGGCCTTTGCCGTTGACTTCAATCCAGAGTTCACCCTCCTGAAATTCGAGTGAAACGTCAAGCCACTCGTTCAATTTGACGTCGGGGGCTTTTCCTAGGAACTGTTCTCCACCATGCAGCTTTACGGCGTAACCATTTTCTCGAAAAGTCACGGTATTAATGTGATGTCCAATATCGAATTTTGGACGACCTGTTTGAAATTCTTTTCCTTCAAACTTCACCCGCATACGAACTACAAATTTTGGCGGCAGGTTATCGAGCCGAATAACAGGTGACAACCCTAGATGGTGATCACGCTTCAGCGCCTTCTGGGCCTCCGCCGCGTTGTTGTAGTCTGGGGCACCAATCAATAAACCATCGACAACTTCCCAGTTCTTGGTTCGTGTCTGCCACCATTTCTTATTCAGTGGACCGTCAAAGCCGTCTGTGTAGACAAGTTCACCAGACTGGAAAAGATGCGAATCAATCGGGGGGGGATCAACAGCATGAAGATTTGAGGTGAGCAAAACCGCAGACACCACCATGAACAGACTTTTTTGAATCGCCTTCACTACAAACCCCTTTTGATTATTTGGACTGAAATGCCTTGCTTTGAACAACAGCATGAACGAACTCGCTCACTGCATAATCTTTTATTTTTGCAGCCTGAACCACTTCCTCTGCAAAGTCTTCATCAGTAAAGCCGAATGGTCGGCCAAGAGCATACTCAATTAAATGCTCCGTAAAACCACGAGCAAAATCATCCTGACGACTGACGACAATGTCTCGTAATTCAAAATAGTCGGCAAACGATGGACCATTGTGAAGCGCACCTGAGGGATCAACATCCCATGTCTTTTTCTTCCCCACGCCACGACCTCGTGCATCACGCGCCTGATAACTGTCTGTTGTCCGCCACTTGCCGGCAGCATTAAAGTTTTCAAGTCCAAGCCCGATCGGATCGATCTTTCGGTGGCAACTGGCGCACTGGGCTTCTTCCTGATGGACACGCAATCGTTCACGCGTCGTCAGAATCTCACCTTGCAGACGAGAAATTTGTGGGACATTTGGTGGTGCAGGCGGTGGTGGGTCGTGAAGCAGGTGGCGAAGTACCCAGGCGCCTCGCTCAACCGGGCTACTTACTACTCCATCACTTCCCATCGCATGGATAGCAGCCATACCAAGCAGGCCGCCTCGAGGAGAGCCTGCAGGAAGGCTTACTTCCTGAAATTCATCTCCAGTAACGCCATCTATACCGTAGTACGTTGCGAGCAGGCCATTGATAAAGATGGTGTCACTCTTTAGCAATTGACTGATACGACCATCCTCACGGCCACGCAAAAGGTGAGCGAACGACTGATAAACTTCTTCGCGAGCAGCAGCGCGAGTACTTTCGTCGAAGTCGCGATAAAGCCTGGTATCAAACTGAAAGAAATCGAGGCGCTCCATATCCAGCCATTGGTGCACAAACCCTGCCACGAATTCGTTGGACCGTTCATCAGCGATCATACGATCGACTTGCTGGCGGAGTGTTTCAGGCTGACTGAGCTTCTGTTGTTTCGCTAATTCGAGTAACTCACGATCAGGGGGAGCACTCCAAAGGAAATACGCCAAACGCACGGCGAGCTCACGATCAGTGAGCTGTCGTCGATCATCCGCGTCGTTGGGTTCACTCAAGTAAAGAAATCCTGGTGAGGCGAGAACGATGCTCAGCGGCAATCGGATGGCAGTATCAAAAGAATCACCTGCTTCACGACGAATGGCAAAGAGACCAGTGAGCCGATCAATGTAGTCGGCTTCTGGTTCGACACCCCGAAAAGCCTCCAACGCGAACAGCTTAATCATTTTCTGAGCCCGCAAAGATTCATCTGGTTTGTCGGCTTCGGTGATCCACCAATTCTTCCTGGCAGATTCATTGGACACATCCAGCGGACCTTCCCACTCAACCCAGTCAATCCATAGAGCAGGTTTGAGGCCAATACCATTTTGCTTTTTGGCATCACTGTCTCGACTGAGATCTGCCTTCACATCACGTTTTTCACGGAGAGCAAATTTGCGAGGGCTATCCTTAGTGAGTTGAACCGGCAACTCAATGATCTCTGGCTCGTCTGTTGAACCAGTAATCTGAAATGTTGCAAGGCGATCAAAATGCTCTTTATCAGGAACGGCACCAAGGACCACAAAGTGTCGTTCAGCCGGAGTACCCTCTACTGCACCAATTCGGCATCGGAGTGTGTAGGTACCAGACGGCAGCGACTCAACGATATGCTCAGTTTTTTTCCAGCCAGACGGATGCTCTGGAGGCAGTGCGATGCACTCTTCCTTATTGACTTCGGAAATAGTCAGAAATGATCCCGCCTGAGTCAGCGGATCATCAAGGTAACGCAGGTAGGCCGGACCTTTCTCTTCAAACTGACGGATGCGAAATTTTGCTTCCTGCTCATCAACGATACCCTTTTGCAGCGTGCCGGTATCTAAAAATGCCTTGCCCTTTTCATACCCACCTTTGAAATAGCCGTTATACGTGCCACCCACTTTTGCATTTGCGTGAAGTTCAACTTCACGACGCTGCTTCCATTGTTTCCTTGAACTGCTGTGAGGGCCTTCCAGTTCCACCCAGTCAATCCAGATCGCAGGAGGAATGCCATACCCGTTTTCTTTTTTTGCTGCATTGAATGTTTTCCAGAGTGCTTTCGGCTTGCCGTTGTTTGGTTGTTTTTCCTGTACGGAAAACTCGCGAATTGTATGAGGACCAACCTCAAGAGGAATCTCAAGGATCTGTGGCTCCTCCACAGTTCCAGTAACCTGATTCGTGCTGATTGCTCTCCCTTGCAGCCCCCAATCCCAATCCGGGCCGGTGTACGTTCTCTGAGGATGACCAACCTGAATAAAATGACGGGAGGGATCGGACCCTTCAACAGCACCAACCCGCACACGAAGGGTATAGTTCCCAATTGGTAGTTTCTCCGGGGACACAATCACACGCCCAGTTCCTTTAGTGGGCTTCAAATAGGCTCCCGTGTCTCGATGGGGAAGGTCGGCGTAGTGTTTGAGATAGGCGTGAAGGTTTGGCCAATCGGGATTTGCGCTTTGTGGAGCACGGGACTCATCAAAACCAAAATCTCTGGCATCGGGCATACCCTTGAGTCGATCGGTGAATCGGTAGAAACGCAATGGATCAAGGATGTCTTTCTCTTTCTTGGCGATCTCCGCAATGATTGCTTTGTTCTCGGGAGTCTTCGCAGCTTCATCGACGCCCTTCTGCCACTCGGTAAACCGCGAGAAACTGTCCTCCAACTCTTTGATACTCTTTTCATTTTGTGGATTGATCGTCTTCTCAGGTTCAACGCGGTAGGTTGCTGACGCCATGGCCTCTCCTTCCGAAAGAGGGCCTTCAATTTCCACCCAATCAATCCAGATGGCTGGTGGGTGGCCATAGCCGTTTTGAGCCTTGAGTGTGTTGTGCTCATCCCACTGCACCTTGAGGCTTCCGTTATTGGTTTGTTTCTCCTGAACGGCGAATTCTTTGGGTGTATTCGTTCCAACTTCGAGGGAGATTTCTATAACTTCTGGATTCTCGATTGTTCCTGCAACCTGATGGCTGCTGATAGCCCGACCTTCCAAACCCCAGTCCCGACTCTCAATTTCACGCTGGGGATGACCAACTTGGATAAACCGCCGAGATGCGGGTGTTCCTTCAACCACACCAACACGAACCCGCATGACATAGTTACCAGGAGGCATTTCCTTGGGCTTCACAATTACCCGTCCAGTTCCGTGCGTCAACTTTAGGTACGTGCCGCGATCACGATGCGGCAAACCGACGTAGTGTTTATGAAGAGCTAAACCTCTGCTTCGTGATGGATCGGCTGCCGCAGCTTTTTTCACATCACTAAACCCGAAGTCTCTTGGATTGGGCGTGCCCTCGAACCGGTCTGCAAACGTGTAAAACCGATTGGGGTGATCGATCAGCCGATCTGTTTTGCGAATCTCGGCAATGATTGCCTGGTTCTCTGGGCTCTTGGCTGCTTCATCAACGCCTTTTTTCCACTGCTCGAAACGGGATTGCTGTTCTTCGATCCGCTTAATAACGTCTTCGTTCGCTGGGTTAATTGTCTTCTCCGGCTCGACACGAGTGATTGCTGACTTCGTCACCGCTGATTCTGTGAGAGGACCCTCGAGTTCAATCCAATCAACCCAGATGGCAGGCGGGGTACCGTACCCGTTTTCCCGCTTGTAACTGTAAAATTCATTTGAGAGCATCTTTTTACTACTCTCGGGCTGGCGTTCCTGAATGCCAAACTCACGTGGTGTGTTCGTGCCGATCACCAGAGTTGTTTCAATGATTTCAGGATTATCCTCCGTGCCAAGTACCTGAAGACCCGCAAGTGGCTTGCCCGAGAAACGAGCAAGGACTCCGTTTACACGCTGCGGATGACCTATCTCGATAAAGTGACGAGAAGGATCAGACCCCTCTACTACACCCGCACGGATTCTCAACTTATACGTGCCAGGCGGAACGTCTTTGGGGTCAGGCACAACATCAATACGCTGAATACCCCAGGCAAGTTTCAGATACGTACCCCGACCACTGTTTGGAAAATCGAGATACTGCTTCATGTAGGCTTGAGTGCGGTCGTAGCCACCTTGGTATGAAAAGGAGGCCTTATTACCATCTCTAAACCCAAACTTTGTTGCATCCGGAGCACCTTTGAGCAGCCCGGTATTTTGATACAGTCGAATGCTGTTGGTAAGGTCGTCGAGGTTGTATTTCTCACGAAGCTGCGCGAGCAGCTTTTCGTTCTCTGGAAGAAGGGCTGCTTTATCAACCTCTGCTTTCCAGAGGAGGTACCGCTGATACATTTCCTCCTGCTCAGCAATTTTTTTACGACTCAGGACGTTGACTGTATTCTCTGGCTCAACGCGAAATGTTTTTGATGGCTGTTGCCGGGTAGCTTGTCGCTCAAAGGCTTCGTCTAGAGCACTACGTCCAAGCTTCAGGTACTGCTCGATCTGATCACTCGAAATAAACTGAGAGGCACCCACGGTATCAAAAGCACCCGAACCGCCATCGGCAGGGAGAGATGAAACATCAACCTTCAAACCCAGAAGCTGTTCGATCGTGTTTTGATACTCTCGACGATTGAGTCGGCGCATGGTGATCCTTCCACCTGAATCAGCCAAACTTCGTCGAGCCGAGACCATCGTCTGTGCGAGTTCATCAAGGAAATCTGCCTTTTCAGACCCGTCTGGTTGCTCGGAATCCTCGGGAGGCATTTCGCCCGAGTTCAAAACATTCAGCACTTTCTGCCATCGTTCCGCCTGCTCAATGGTGGCAATGGTGAAGGAAAGTGTTTCCAAGTCAACGCCACCCTCCTGTGTTGCAGAGTCATGGCAGTCAAGGCAATGCTTCTTGAAGAACGTCTGATGTTCTTGCGGAAAATGAACTCCGGACGTCGCCGCATGGGATGAAGTGCAGAGCCACAACACGGCCAGACAGACTGGGAATGAAAAACGGTTCATGATTGATTCTTAAGTTGTATGTACTGGCGTCTCGTGCAACCGAGTTGGCGAATTCAAGGAAAGGTCCAACAGCGTATGACACCAGCACTGTTGCGACACTTACGATTGAAGTTCTTTTACAACGCCGGTGCTATCGCCATGGTGATTCGTGCTGATGCCCATTCCCTGCAGCATCGTCAACCACACATTACACAGCGGAGTATCTTTCTGCAGGACAAGGTGCTGGCCGAGTTTCAAGTTGGCTCCACCACCAGCGAGAACTGTTGGGCAGTTGGTGAGGTAATGGATGGAACTAATATTTGACCCAAAAGCCACGGCGGTATGGTCGAAGAGACTCGACCCGTCTTTTTCTTTCGTAGCCTTCAGTTTATCGATCAGCCTCGCGAGGAGTTCGCTGTGCGTTTTGTCACGCAACTTGGACGCTTCCATCCGCTCGCCAGGCGAGTAATGGCTTACATTGTGCGAACTGGGTTTGACATCGAGACTCTGCAAGAGGCTTTGACCAGGCATACGGTAGGTCAGCGAACGAGTACTGTCGGTCTGCAACGCCGCAACCATGAGATCCTGCATAATCTCGATTTCAGCCTTCCCTTTTAGGCCGGGTTCCGGCTCACCAAGTGGGGCTTTCGCTTTTGGGACATCGAGCCAGGCTTCGTCCTTGCTCAAACGCGTCTCGATATCACGGATACCTTGAAAATATTCTTCGAGCTTTTCTGAGTCTTCGCGCGAGAGACCGTGCTGCACTCGCTTGGCTTCACTCACTACAGCATCAAGAACACTACGCTTCTGGGCGATAGCTGCCTGCCGTTGTTCAAGAGGCATGTCATCTGCTGAAAATAATTTATGAAAAACCTGAACTGGATCGTTACTGCCAGCCTTGGGTTTCCCACGAGCATCCCAGGCCAGAGATTGTCCGGGGCCATGGCCTTCAACGGCAGAACTATTCAGTTGAATCGATGAGAAGCGAGTATCTTGCCCAAGGTGCTGCGCAACGACCTGGTCAGCGGAGATGGTGTTGGCCATATTCTGGCCTGGAACTGAATACCGGTTGGCTCCAGTGAGCCAGAAGGTACTGCCCCAGTGCGCTTCGTTTGCAAATTGGTTGGAGCAACCCTGCACGACGGTGATATCGGACTTGTGACGAGCAAGTGGGGAAAGCCCTTCGGACAACTCGTAGTCAGATCCCGTTTGATTGATGTCGGGATACCACGTTTCTTTGGTAACTCCAAAGCCGATGCTCATAAACACACAACGCTTGGAGGGTCCGCTTAGGCTCGTTGCGGCACCCTGTGCAAAGCGGCGAAAGCCAAGTGATTCAAGAGCAGGCAATGCGATAAGCGAGCCCACTCCTTGTAATACATGCCGACGACTGAGGTGCATTCCTAACTCCGTAAGTACTTGGCAGTGTCAGATCGAAGAGTATTGAACTGACTCCACTACCTAACTATTCAATTTAATATGTATGTCTGCAACCTTTTATTACTTTTAATTGTAGGCAGTTCGGGCAACGCAGCAGATTGGCACCAAAAGCTCACCGATTTGTAAAAACGCAACGAAATGAGGAAAATCATGCCGTCAGTCACTTCCAGCGAGCTCTTTTGAACGCAACATTTCCTTCCCCCGTGTCCACCAAAGAGACTATCAAGCGGCCGGCATTGATTCGGCAGGCTCCACGCGTTCTGAAGAATGTCCGTTAGCGTGGCTGCAAGGGCTTTCCACCAGCCGGAACATACTCTGACAACCGACTCATCATCTCAAGAACCTGTTGTCGCTGTTGTTCATCCCCACCTTCCACAGTCACCGCGCCGTGCAGCCGCGCAGAGGTCGGGTCACTCTCCTCGGCCAGAAGCTGCTCAATCACCTGCGACGATGCCCATACGACCGGGCTGTCATCTGCTGGCAACCCAACACGTAACTCAACAGGACGATTGCTCTGACAACAGAGTGTCCACTGACCTCCACCAGGGCCAATTGTTGCCAAACCAAAACGCTGTTCTGACTCGACATCAGATTTCCAGCGTGCCTGACCAAGACGCTGCTCGAGTAGCCCACGTGCGTCAGGAACTACAACTGACCGAGTCACCGGCGGCCAGTGAAAAGAGTGCTTAATCGCAAATCGACATAAACGCCGAATGGCATCGTCATCTAAGACCGGTGATGGAAGATCGGCTGCAACGTGATGAGTGGCAGTCGAATCAAAGGCAGGATCATCTCGCCAATACGCGCGATATACATGCATCTGATCTCCGAAAAGCTTTGCAAGAGACGACGTGTCAAAACCGCTGGCTTTCTTCCCTCCGCCACCACTTCTGCGCGCCTGCTCTGCCAACTCAGCCACAAGTGATGCGAAAACATCATAGAGCTGGCTGACTGGTGTTGGGTGTGTTGATGTCAGGTGATACGTCTGCCCGTGCAATGTCTGATCTTGAATGATCCGCGTCATAACGGCTGAGACCCAATCAACAGGGACCAGATTTTTCCGTTCGTCTCCTGTCATACCGAGTACACCAAGAAGTGAACTCGACTCAACGGAAACGGCCATAAAGGCCTCTACAAATGGTTGAACAATACGAAGAGGCTTATAGAAACCATGAAACGTGTTAGTGAACCCATGGAGCAGATCTCCGACAATGATACTTGGACGATGAACCGTACAGGTTTCAATATGCTCAGCTTCTCTCGCAGCTGTTTCTGAAGTAATTTTGCTACGTTCATAATCGTTGCCAGGGGTCTGACCGACTTCTAACTCGCTCTCAAGAATGCGCCCTTCTCGAAGACCGCAGACGTATGCACTCGATACATGGTGGAGCCGACGAATACCAGTCGTTTTACAGAACGCAAGAACGTTCGCAGTTCCATCCACATTGCTGCGGTATGGTTCTCCGTCACTTTCCCTTTTTTGAAACGAAAGGCTTGCCGCAGAGTGAATTAGTTCATCGACGTTGAGGGCAACCCACTCGGTCTCTTCATGAGTAAGACCAAGTCCAGGCTGAGTGATATCACCGGTCAACACGACAGGAAATGGAACATCCGCAGCAGCAACTTCCTGCCAGTCGAGCAGTAGCTCATCAATTCTTTGCACTGCCGAAGCAACTTTACCCGGACGAACGAGTACGGCTATCCGCCGTCCAGCCGCAGCAAGATCTCGCAGAAGTGAACGGCCGAGCAAGCCCGTAGCTCCCGTCAGCATCAAGTAATGATTATTGTCTGCCATATCCCAGTGTCCTTTTACGTACCATCAGACATGAATCGCTGCGCCACCATCGACAATAAGCGTCTGTCCTTGAACGAGGTCAGACAAGGGTGACGAGAGAAACAGGACGGCATCAGCAACATCGCTGGCCTCGAGCATTCGTTCACCTGTCATGGTCTTACTTTCACGACCGGCAAACATCTGATCCGCTCCGGGCAGCCGTTTTGTCGAATCAGTTTCAACAAGCCCTGCCTCAACGACATTGACATTGACTCCTTCATCACCGAGTTCAAGCGCCCAGTGCCGAGCCAGTGCGGTGAGCGCTGCCTTTGAACCACCAATGATTCCATACATAGGAAGTGCCATGTGCGTCCCGTGACTCGAAAGCACAACTGCCTTCCCCCTCCCGGTGCCCTGCTGCAGCATTGGCGATGCCGCTTTGAGCAGGTGGACGAGTGACATGACATTCGTATGCATCGCTGCATCAAAGTGACGTTGAGTTGTTACAGAAAGCGGTCGAAATCCACCGGTAGCTGCATTGTGCACAAGAATATCGAGCCGACCGAATTTCTCAGACACAAACTGAAGCATCTCCTCAACATCGTCTTCATGGCTCACATCAGCTCGAACACATGCGGCGTTGCGACCCATGGCGGCGATCTGCTCGGCAACAAGCTCTGCTTCATTGCTACTTGTGACATAGTTCACCACAACATCAGCACCAGCCTCCGCAAGTCGTAACGCACAGGCACGCCCAATTCCTCGGCTTGAACCAGTGACTAGTGCAACTTTTCCACTTAGATCAATCATGAAATATCACCCTTATGCTGAACCAACAAAATCATTTGTCTTGACGTACCCAATTCGGTCTACCAACCATTTTTGAAAGTGAAATATTCGTTCTTCACGTCTCGAAATTAACCCTTCACCAGGCTGTATTTGTGACTCGACACCAATCTGCACAGACGGAAGAAACTCTACATCCTCATTCACAACGCGTCGCCAGAAACCGGCTTGAACTTTGGCAATACACCTCGCCAGAAAATTCAGCAACCGTCGTTTCCGATCACCCTGAAGAGCGAGAATTCGCCACATGATCCGACAGGACTTCGGCCCCGTCGGTATCACCGTCTGAAAACTTGTACCCAACGCTTCTGGTGTCCACATAAATGTTGGATACGCAATGCCGTGGATATACAGACTTTCCACATCCCCATGAGTCTTCTTTGCGACCTGCCGCCCAGCAGCCGACACGACATCACTGGCACCAGGACCAAAAAACATTGATCCACCAGGAATCATTTTGTGCGTACAAAGATCTCCCTCAGGAATCCCACCAAGCGTCGCGCGATGAACACAACCAACGTGATAGCTTTCCAGATTATTTTCTATAAGAACTTTCCAATTCACAGGAATATCGAGATCTGCCTGATATATCACTCTTCCCGGATACCGATCACGATGACACAACCTGTTGGTTTCTTCCTGACCGAGATGAGACCGAATGCTTGCAGCATCTTCTGATTGCGAAACGAAAACAATACCGCCCACTACTTCTACACAGAGTTGCTGAAGCCCGAGGCCATCTTTCTCCAAAGGCCGAAAGGACGGTGCATCTGGAATACGTTGTGTCTTCCCTAATGCCGAGTATTCCCACCCGTGATATTCACAGACGAGTGTCTTGCAACAGCCTTTTGCTTTCGATGTTACACGCGACAGGCGATGGGCACACACATTGAGAAATGCCCGTATCACTCCATCTCGTCGCCACAGTACAACTGGCCCACATGGCAGTTCAACTGTCAGGAAATCACCGTCGTCTTGAAGTTCGACAGAAAACGCGACGGCCCACCATGCATCATGGAAAACCTTTTCACATTCCAGCTTGTACCAACCTTCATCGCTGTATGCCTTTGCTGGCAACAATTGCGGAAGATGGGTGTCACTAATGAACATCACCATCTCCCTGCTGACAAATTGCACAACAACAAAAACAGTTTAGTCGAACAATCATTATGACTCCTGACGTGACGGCACACATGCAAGGTGAAGCCCATCAAGAGCAAGAATAGGGCGGCTGTCACTGCCATACAGAGTAAAGTCATAAATGCTTTCTCTCTCGTCATGCGAGCGATAGAACATTCTGACTGTGCACTTCTCATTCTCGCGTGCAGTATCAGCAAACCGTAGCCGTTCGAAACGCAGTGGAACCTCCACCCGCTTACCAAGCAAGATGTAGGAGTAGACAGCGCAACCAACAATACAGCCATCAAGAAGGGCAATTGGTACTGTCCAACCGTCAGCACCACGTGGTGCTGCAACGATATTTGGATCTGGTGCGGTCACTCGACCCCACCCGCCACTACGATCGAGAAACAGACCCGAAAGCGTTCGGAATGATTGCCCATGCCGTAGTGGTGCGTCTTCCTGATACACCATTGGATTGAATGGAAAGAGCTGCTCATCAAGAACGTTTTCTATCGCTCCTTGAGAATCGACGGCAATTGTTCCGCTGAAATGCTCCCGAGGATCACCTAACTCACGGCCTGCTGTATTCTGAACAGCCGCCCACCCAACAACAGGAACTTCTCCACTGCCATTGTTTTGCCCAACAGTTATCGTGGCTTCTCGCTTCGTGTCCGTTGAAAAGCCAAATGGTCGCTGGATTGTAACGTCTCGAATCTCTCGCACAGCTCGTGTAGCACCAGCGGCCAGTGCAGACTGGGCAATGAGTTCAGCGGCCATAACTGCTGGCAAAAGTGGGCGACCATATTGAGTGTGCTCAACAAGAAACATGTCTTGGGTTGGATCAAAGTCTACGCGTACCGAGGCTCCTTCTCCAGCTGTATTGACGTTTTTGACAAGACTGCCAATCGCCTCAATTCCACCTGTACCCTTTTCCTTCGCATCAGCTTTCGTGACACCAGCCGCTTCACAAAAAGCTGGCTCAGTCACAATCACCTCTGACACTAAAAGACCAGAGGCAATCTCATCAAGGAAATGTTGTACGCCCTCAGCAAGCGGCATGAATTTTAGTCCAAATTGCTCCAGTACAAACCGGCTCTCTGGTCGACTTGCCATTCCAACTTCGTCCCAGGCATGCCAATGGAATACCGTTGCTGGAATATTTCTATCTGCTCGAACACGGCCAACTATTTTGGCCAGAAGATCATTTGCCATCGCATAGTCAGCCTGCCCGTGACCACCGAAGCGACCGCTGGTTGACCCGAAGCCAATCACTGCCCCAAGCATTTTTTCATCTGTTGCAGCCAGCAGGTACTCAAGACCGAGTGCTTTGGGGAACACCGTGGCAGAAAATCCTGCGTGCGTCTTTTTTTCAAATCTGCATGCAGATTCAAAACCTGCACCATGCACGATCCCTCGCACTGGACCGACCTGATGCTGTACATCAGCAACCATTTGTCGCACCGTCTCTTGGTTGGAAAGATCACACGGAAAGTAATGTGCTTCAATTCCTTCTGCGTCGAATGCCGCTAATGATCGCCGTATTTCAATTGTCTTTTCTACTACCGTCCAAGTACGACGAGGATCTTCTCCACGCTGCTTTGCCTCCACCATAAGACGACCTTTGAGCGTCTTCATTCCAGCATCATCCAGGTCGAGCCATCTTGGTTCAACAACCACAAGTTCTGTCGAACCAACAAGTGCGAGACGAAGTCCGTACTGCTTCCCGAAGGCTCGGGCACAGGCAGCGGTCACACCGCGAGCACCACCCGTCACAAGCCAGACAGAACCGCGAGAAACAGCCTCGAGCGGCGTTGTGCCCTCAGGCACTATTGCTTCTTGTGAAGCCATCTGCAGGCGCGTTGCTGCTCGATAACCGACTTCAATAATGTCACTTTTCGTACACAGTTCTGTAACTGTTGAATGAGCAATCTCTGATGGACGTGCCTCTCTCGCATGGTCAACCACACGAACCTGTAAATCTGGAAATTCTCTTGCAATATTTTTGAACAGGCCAGTCAGCCCACCACCCGCAACATTATCAATGTGAGAATCGATACCAAACTGACCACCGAGCCGTGTCACGGCAGTGAGTGTTGCATCACGAATGTCACCTGCTTCCGTACGCTTGATTATCCATTGCTGGCAGGTAAAAAATACGGATTCAAGGAGTACCTGAAGATCGCTGTACGTGCCGGCAGACGATTTTCCAGCAGCGCTCGCTATAACAAGATGCGTCACTGCCCCGATCGATTCCTGCTGTTGAATGAATTGCTTGGCCTCAGAGTACCCCCCGCACGAAGCAACAACAGCATCTGCTCCGCGTTGACGTATTTCAGCGGCAACAGCGTCTGCGATTTTTCCACTGCCAAAAACAAGGACCCGCTCACCGGCAAGCCGACGATCTCCTCCTGCTGCTGCCATCTCGCAGTGGTCTACAACATATCGCCTCGTCACGCTGGGTGTTTCCCGGTCATGAACTGGGCCCTTTGTAGATGGACGTTTTTTACTTTGGTGAACCTGCAGACCACGAAGTGACTCTGACAACTTGGGACACCACTGTGCTATTGGCCCACCTGAATGCACGTACGCCTTGCCATTGAACACCCCTAGAGCTAGCCAGTGCGACGTTGCCGACATCCTGGCTTGTTCCTCTTCATCACGACCCACAAGAGCAAGTACTGCATCATGAATATTTCTTTGCCCATCGTGCAGGGAAATACGGTCCAGTGGCGACTCTGGCCTAACGGCATTCATTTCATTCGCAAGCACCGTGACGTCGCCATCAACTTCTACTCTGCAAATCTGCTGTTCGCCTATACCCAACAGGAATACTGGAGTACCAAGTGGACACAACTGCCGGAGTTGCTCAGTTGCATCAGCTTTGGAATGGGCCGTTCGTATCACATGGTCGACTGCGATTGCAGCGGGCGTCAGGGTATGATCATTTTCGTTTACAGACTGGCCCAAACAATCGATCCAGGCAATGATCCCGTTCTGATTCCAGCCGCATAGCATGCCAGGCAGACCGGGAATGCTTAGTGAGCCCCCAACGACAGAGTCGTTTGTGAACGCTTCTGCATGCGGTGCGACATGCCGCCCAAACCCGACAGCGACACCAGTTTCTTCGGGCTGAACGCTCGCTATGATATCGAAGGTCCCGATAGCATCGAATGGACGAGCCATTGCTGCACGTACAACAGACGCCGACACGCCAGCCCCGAACGCCACACCATCAAGTTCTTCACCAATCTCTCTCGAAAATACTGGGGCATCCTGAAAACTCATGGATGACGAAAGGCGGCGAGCCCACTGCTGAATTTTCTCCCTATCGCGGCGTCCTTTTTCTTCACCCGCTAAAAATACTGAAGACCTGTAAATGTCAACAGCCTCAGCAACGCTCGAGACAGAGCGCTCTCCATCATTCGCACGCACGTCACCACCACCGATTCGTGGCTGCATGTATTCCAGAAGGTGCCGCAATGTTGGAAAGTCATCGAGTGAAAGCTCATCGTCTGCCTGAAGGTCATACTTCTGGCCAATCTCGCCAAACAACTGCGCTTTCCGAATACTATCGATGCCAAGATCAGCTTCAAGGTCTGCATCGAGTTCAACAATCTCTCGTGGATACCCGGTCTGCTCGATGACAAAATCAATCAGGAATGATTCAACTTCCAAAATTCCTGCCTTAGGAATCGCAGGCATCTCACTCCGTGAATTTGGCTGAGAAAGGGCTGAGGGCACATCAACGATCGAGGCTCCTGCTCCGCGTGGTTTTGAAAAACCGTTTTGTGTTGGTGCACCCTGTCTCTGGCTGGAATTACGAGCACTCGCAACGTAGTCAAATCGTGCCCCATGGGTACCATTGCGACTTGGTGGCGCTTCTGCTTTTGCGACTGGCTTCAACGCCTGTTTTTCTCTTCCCCCTGCAGCTGCGTCGCGATTGCGTTCTCGCCGGCGAGCTGTTGCATCAAATCGAGATACATCACCGAATGACTGCGAATTAGTTCCATGTTGAGCACTCGCTCCTGCTTGTACAGCACCTGCGGACAGCCCCAATGTATCCTGCAATCGGGCCATCTGTTCCGCTGACGTTCGGCCTCTTTGGTCAAACTGTACGATCGTAATGTCCCGACAGTCAGCAAGGATACGACGCACTAAGCCAGACAAAACAGCTCCTGGCCCTACTTCGACAAATGTCCTGACCCCTTGCTCGTATAATTGTTTCACAACCTGAACCCACCGTACTGTCTCGGTCATTTGTCGAACAAGACTCGTACGGACTGTTGCTGGTGTCGACAGGACATTGAGTGTTGTACTACTCAGTATTGGAAACTGAGATTCTGTAATTGGTAACAAGTCCAACGTCTGTGATAACTCTGCTGCCGCTCTTTTAAGAAGAGGGGTATGAAACGGACTCGGTACCGCCAATCTTTTTGCTCGTGTCCGTGTTGGCTCAAGAAGCAATTCGACCGCATCAATCGCTCGCGAAGTACCACCAACAACAGTCTGTTCTGGAGCATTTTCGGCACATCGCCACACAAGTGAATCAAATGGCTTGATCGCAGATTGAACAACTTCTGCACCGGCTAAAACGGAAAGCATGGCGCCATCAGGTGGGCCGTGTTGTTCAACTGCTTCTGCTCGAGCCTTTGTGGCTTTAAACCCAATATCCTCTGACCAACATCCGGCAGCTGCAAGCGCTGGGAACTCACCGAAAGAATGGCTAGCGATGCAATCTGGGTGAAAACCCATTGCCTTGAGAACCTTCCAGGCAAACAAGTCACCGAGGTACATTGCCCATTGCGTTTCCCAGACACCGGAGCCCATCTTGTTTGGACTCTTCCACGCTACTTCAGCAAGTGTTGGGGCTTGGCACGAACGAGCCAGCTCATCAAGCTCCGCGAGAACGACTTGTCCTTCTGGGGTTTCTTTTGCAAGCTCTTGGAACATGCCCGTGTACTGTGAGCCCTGTCCCGGAAAGAGTGCGGCAATACGCCCGGTGTTCCCTTGCATGTGCGTCTTGTTTTGTGGTGCAGGCGACATTGAAGAGCTTTGCTTTCCTTCCCGCGAGCCTTCCCGCGGAAGAGAAAGTCCATTGTCGAGAACGAGATGGCCAATAAGATCGTCATTCACCTCTGTCAGACTTCCCGCTCTGTAGCCATCTGTTGAAGCAACTGGCAACGGACGTAATTTTGATGAAACCCGAAGATGATCTAAAACTGTTAGTTCATCTGATATTGAACCTGCAGCTGGAAGGCTTCCCGAGCGAACAGCTTTCATTAACTTCAAAACGCCTGCGGCTCCTGCTGCAGCACCGAGGTGACCGATTTGTCCATCCAACGAACTCACCGGATGTACTGATTCAGTGTCCACTCGTGCGGTGAGTGACTTCAGCACCTCTTTGTCTCGTTCAGGGTGGGCAACACCAGAGTATTCAGAAGTGACAACAGCCTCATGAGGCAACTGCGTCGACTCAGAAACACCATCCATTACTCGAGCAGCGGTTACCTCCGGTTGCTCACCAGCGGAAACACAAACATCACGAATGACGCCATGAATTGTGTCGCCTGCTGCCTGGGCATCCGAGAGCCTCTTCATCACAAGTACAACAGCACCCTCTCCCGGAACACGTCCCTCACCGTCAAGATCAAGAGCGGTTCTGGGATGTGATGCAAGACTCCCTCGTAGGGAAAGCATTTCGTAGGCAACGAGATCGAGGTACCGCTGTCCAGCTGCACAGAGAACGGCATCATTACTCCCGTCGCGCAGCATATCAACAGCTGCTGCAATTGCTGTTGTCGATGAACAGTCACCAGCATCGAGCGCAAGTGCACCGCCCATAAGGTTAAAAGATTTTGTCAGGCGACTTGCTAGCGTACTACTCGTAAAGCTTCCGGTTTCATCGACAAGTGCAGGGAATCGCTCGAGCACTTTTTTCTCATAGGCTGAGAGCACCTCAACAATCTGCGATTCACTCAGACCATGCCGTCGCAATAAATCGGTAAGAATCACCGCTGTTTCAGGTAGACGCAAACCGATTTGAAGATCGTGAGAGAAGTCACCCCCAAACATGGTGCCTACGACAACACTTACCCGTGTCCTATCCCACGTTTCATTTTTCAACCCGGCACCAGCCAGAGCAGCATCAGCTGCTTCAAGGAGCATGAATTGCAACGGGTTCGCAGCGGCTATCTGCTTTGGCGGAACCTTGTGCCGTCGCCAATCGTACTCAAAACCTTCGACAAAACCGCCCAAACCAGCCATGGCATGCCAAGACTTCGGACCCGTTGGGTCGATCGCTCGCTCAAGACTCCATCGTTCTGGAAGTACCGCCTGAATCGCAGAGCGACCTTCCGCAAGCATTTTCTCAAACTCTGAAACCGATAGCGCACCTGGTAACACACAACCGGCACCAACAATCGCTATAGGTTCATCACGAACCAACTGATTCCTTCCTCCTGCGGGTCGCACCGCCTTCACACTCTCGACATGCTCTGCAATCGCAAGGTGTACGTTGAGACCGCCGATGCCAAAGGCATTGACTGCAGCAAGCCGGGGCTTCCCGTCTTCTCGCCGCTTCCATTTCTCTGTGCTTTTCGGGACGCGAAATGGACCATCTCTCCAGTTAAATTCATCATTCAATTCATCAGCTGTCGTGCCCGGCGGAATCAGATTGTGTTCCATCGCCAGAACAACCTTCACAAGACTGGCAAGGCCAGCCGTCTCAAGCGTATGCCCTACGTTTGCTTTCACACTCCCGATGGGCACTTTCTTCCCAGATGGAATATGCCTCGAGAGCAAGCCTGCGAGTGCACCTAACTCAGTAGCATCACCAACTTGCGTGCTCGTTGCATGTGCCTCGATGTATTCAATTTCTGACAGATCTTCTTTCTTAGGGTAAGCCCGTTGAACCGCCAGAGTCTGACCTTCTTGCCGAGGGGCCCAGAGACTTTTCCCTTTTCCGTCACTCGCGACACCAATACCACGAATGACAGCACGAATACGATCTCCGTCCTCAACAGCTTTCGACAACGTCTTCAGTACAAGTGCGACATATCCCTCAGCGGTCACCAAACCATCTGCATTTTTCCCAAAGGGGCACGAGCCCTTATTGCTGACAGATTGCGCCGCAGAAAAAAGTACGAGACTGTCTGACTTGCAATATGACGCTCCGCCGACGATTGCCTGGTCAATACTTCCCGCATTCAATGCACGTGAGGCAATCGCAAGGGCCTGTAGAGAAGAAGCACATGCCGCATCAACAACAAGATATGGTCCTTCCAATTGAAGTGCTTCACGAACAAGCCGAGCTGCATCAAGAGCGCTTAGCGCAATCGGCCGTCCTGCTTTCCGCCCAGGATATCTTCGACGCACTGCAGTAGTGACATCCTCGGACACACGCTTTACAGTCTCATCTCCGAGGAGTTCTCGTGCAACGTCGACTTCATGGAGGAGATGTGCCGCTTCATCAATACGGGTCGAATACACATAATCACCGACCGCTGCGCTTCCCCCTGTATGACCAACATACACTCCTGTCCTGGAATGCTTTGGCATAGCAAACGGATCTAAACCTGCATCACGACATGCTCGTGAAGCTACTTCAAGAAACACCTGGTGAGCGATGTCATAATGTTTTTTATGATCATTCGTAAGTGGGCAGACAGATTGATCAACTGGTCGGCTAGAGATAAGCCCACCCAACTCCGAGTAACTCTTGCCAATGGTCCCTTTTTCTGGTGCGAAATAAAGATCGCGGTTTAAGCGATCTGCAGGAAGACTTCCCCATGCCGTTGCTCCTTGAGCAACAAGCTTCCAAAACTCATCAAGTCCATCACCCCCTGGAAGTCGACACGACATACCAACAAGCGCGAGTGGTTCCTTCAACACTGTTTTTGCCTCATTCCAATTGTAAAAATTTGTATGATCAAAAAACTAATTTTTTTAAGACGCAACCCGGGTTGCGGTGGGGACTTTTCGTAACGGCTAGAGCACTGATAAAAGCCCCATCTCCGGATGGACAGCAACGTGCACAGAAAGTTATGCAAGGAAGATCGTTTCACGAAAAACACCATGGATTCAAGACTCGTATGAACGAACTATGGGAGCACCCCATCCATGGGTTCGGACACGACGCAACGAAGGACGCGTTAGCGACGTCTGGCCACATCGTGACCAAAAGCCAACACATCTTTCAAAAACGGCGGTGAAGTGGTGAAAAACACGCACTTCTACAGTTTTTAGTATTGATCCACAATTTTCAGAGTCAAGAATTGGTTCTGACACCAAAAAGATGCTGATGGACCGGCCTGAAACTGGCTTGTTCACCTAAAAAAGACTCAAAAGTCCATGCAAACCCACCCCTCACCGAACATTTCGAACGATGGCACGTCGACAGCCAAGCCTGAACAAAAGAAACACTCGTTACGATTGTCACCGTTCGATGTTCTCATGCTGCTCGATGAGCGACCTGGTTATCCAATGTGTTTCTTCATCGAGACACATCTTTCGGGAGATTTCTCGATCCAGCGTCTCCGAGCTGCAGTAGAGACTGCCATTGAACGCCACCCAAGACTGCGCTCGCATACTCAGCACAATGAGCAGGGTTGGCTCTGGACTCCGAGTGACAAACTTCCCCAAGTCGTTCAACTTCAATGCATCGAAGATCGAGAATCACAAGCGATTGCATTCCGGCCCTTTAATATTCGTCAGGAACCTGGAATACGATTCATCGTTATTCCTGAGGGGAATCAGCAATGGAGCATTGTTCTTCAGGTACACCATAGTGTCTGTGACGGTCTCGCCGCACTTGAATTCCTTGGGGACATATGGTCGCTCTATCACGGAAATGAACCAACTGAATTCCAAACTCACTCAAGAAGAAAAAATATTCAGACTGATTCAGATAATGATGACAATCCGAATACCAAAGAAGATCATCAGCACGCCCGCCAAACAATTGCGTTTGCAACGTTTCGACCATCGAGCATCACGTCATCAAGCAATACAAAGAAGATTCCAAACTCCAGGAAACCATTCCAGTCTTTCACCCTGCCAACAACACTTGTGAAAAGTTTGCGACAACGGGCAAGCCAGTCTGGTGCAACCACAAATGACATCATCGTTGCCGCCTCAATTCTTACTATTCATGAATGGAACAGAAGACAAGGAAACGCAGGCAAGCGTATTCGTATAACAATGCCAGTGAGTCTACGACCTCCTCGTGACAGGCAGCCAGCAAGCAATCAAATTGGCTACGCATTCCTTGATCGTCATCCAAGCCAGTTACATGACCCGCAAGCCGTTATTACATCAATCGCCGAGGCCAGCCGCTGGATTCAACACTCAGGTGCGGCCGAAATGTTTCTTGTCGTGCTAGGCATATTTCTCAAGCGCACGTGGCTGCTTCGACTTATCACACGGCTGCCCACATGCTTCTCAACAGCCGTTGTAAGCAACATAGGTAATGTTCAGAGCCGAATGAGAGCGAACGTCCCGAAAGCAGACGGCTGCACTAATCCAGGAGGACTGATCATCACAAACATTACAGCAGTCCCACCGGTTCGCCCCGGAACTGCTTTAAGCGTTGGCATTACTGCATACTGCGGCCAACTCACAATCACGACCATGATCGACTCGAGCCAACTTGCACCAGATGACGGCATCGAACTGACTGCACTTTTACAGTCACAAATCGAAGGCTTCGCCATTTAAAGAACCGTTACGACAAACTACACACAGACTTTTTGTAACCTGCCGAAAACCGCTGGCTCTAAAAACATCAAGACCGCTTGTACCACTCCTGCCGAATGGATGAACCATATGGCCGAGGGCCGGTTTGTAACGGTCAGGATACCCTGAGAATCTGAACGTCACCGACTTCCTATCAATCAACCGATCCCATGTGTATCGAAAGAGAGGTGGAGAGGATGCCATGGCCGGCCGTCCCAGCCTCAGAGGAGAATACGAATGGCGAAAGATACTTGGCGAGTTGTGACACAAGGCCGCAACGGCGAACTTATTATTCACGACTTCGATAAAGCTGAAGATATTCCAACCTCGCATCTGCAGGTTGGTATCGATGACTGCAGCACTGACCTCGAACTCAGGGGTGCACCAGTCTTCCGTTCACTTGTTGGCCCGATGCCCGAAGGAAAAAATGTCATCCGCTACGAGACTCCCGAGGTCTTTGAGATGCTGACAAAAGAATGGGCAATACCAAAGGCTCCAAAACGGCGATCACGAAAAAAGAAGACCGCAACAAATGGCTGAGACGATTTTCGCAAAGATTATTCGCCGGGAAATACCTGCCCGGATAGAGCATGAGGACGAGTTGTGCCTTGCGTTTCATGACGTTTCACCACAGGCCCCAACCCATATCCTTGTCATTCCAAAAAAGCCACTACCTAGTCTCGCTGAAGTGACCGACGCAGACACCCCTCTGCTCGGCCACCTCATGAGAGTGGCAACAGATATTGCAACCAAATTGAATCTCATCAACGGATATCGTCTCGTGGTGAATTGCGGGACGGACGGTGGCCAATCGGTGAATCACCTGCATATTCATTTACTTGGTGGGCGATCACTCGGCTGGCCACCGGGATGACGGCTCGACTGGGTGCCAGTGCCAGTGCCAGTGCCAAAGCCAGTGCCAAAGCCAGTGCCGGCCCCGACTACTGCCACCAACTTCGGACTCGATTGAAGAATCCATCATCCTCTTCAGTGGCCTCGTCCTCTGCCTTCACCTGTCGTTCTTCACGTCGGGCAACCCGCCGCGCAACTCTCTTGGACTGCTCGTCACTAACCGCTGCCTGAAGAAAACGTGGCCAGTACCCCTCGAGCCTAGAGAGCACCCGTGCCGTGGCACCGTCTGCGAGCTCACTTTCCATCTCGTTGAGTACTCCATGGAGTTCATTTTGCTGCTCCTGATTGAACACCAAATCGTAGACTTCGAGCTCATCAATTTCGACGACACCCGGACCAAGCATATCGAATCGTAAACGCAGTGATTCATTTGGGTCGCTGGGAAGGTCGGTCACCTGTAAAACAAAGCGATTCCATCCTTCTTGCAACGGTCGCCCACCGGCCGCTGCGCCAACTGGTGCAAATCGATAGTACTGTTCGCCACTATCAACTCCTTCAACGGCAATTCGTAGCGGCGGCTGAGGCACAGATGGGGGCAGTCGGAGCCAAACCGCAACACTTAAGCGACCCGTCTGCGGCGGTTGAAATGGATTACTTCGCACCGTCGCAAGACTACCAACTGATGTCATACGAATCGCCTGATTCTTTTCATCATCACCGGCTATTGGCGAGACCGCTTCAACCAGCTCGAGCTGCCCACTGGCGGTTTCAACAACCTCCCAGCCAGTCACACCATTACCCAGACTTGGCAGGTCGAATCCTGGATTATCAAGCACCAGAATCTGAGGAGGCGTCTCGAGTACTGCCTGACGTTGCCGTAAGTCAGCCACACTTTCCTCAATTGAACGAACCGCATCCTCTTCAAAATGCACTGCCCCCGCGAGTGGGTGGGCATTTGCTGCTGAGCGATCCAACCGGATAACCCGAAGGCTCCAAGGCATGAGCTCAACCTTAAGCTGATTGTCAATCGTTGACAGTGTTTGTTCTGTGATGACGTCCACTCCGGTTGCAGCGGCGCTTAGACTCAAGTTGACCTGCGCCGCCATCCGACTCGCATTTCCTACCAACAGCCAGGAAGCGTCATTACACTGAACAAAACGAACTGGAAAATCAGCTGGCACGCCCTCTACAGATTGCATGTCTCGCACAGGAAAAGACAGAAATGCCTGCCGAATAGCAGTGTCACTCATCGTCAATTCAGCCCAACGAAGCGACTGATCAAAAACGACTTCTGCATCAGCAGTCGCCAGACCAAGAAGCAATGACTCCTGTCGCTTTGGTCCACCGCTCACCGCGTGCATGACACTCGGAACCGAAAACTCTGAAGCATCAAACGGCCCATGTGGAATGACAGCTGAAATGTCTACCTGTTTTGGCTGCTCGATCAGAACAAGACCTCTTCGTGAAGCACGGCGTTCCCAAGCAGACATCGAAGTTGATTGATTCACCGTTGCAATCGTTGCAGCACCTATGCCGTCTTCCGTTGCAGTATGAAGCCGGGGCGCAACGAACACGGCATTCTTTGGGCGAGTCAGTGCTGCTGGATCAAGGCCAAGCTCATACAACACCGCCTGATCATGGGGCTGCCCCGCAACAACTGGCTTCAATCGTTCAGCAACTGAACCTGTAAACATCAGGGTCGTTGGCATGATGTAGTAATTCCAGTTAGCCTCAGCAGCCACGATACGGGCGACACCCTGATGAAGCATCGCTATCTGCTCCGCACGCCACGCCAGCCATGCCGAACGCAATTCTCCCTCGACTGCTGCAGCTCGAGTCACAAACCGATTGGGGCCTGAATCATGAAGAACAGTTTTTCCCTGACCTGTCTCCTGCACAAACCTCAGAAATGTTGTGTCATCGAGCCCCCAGGCAACACCCGGAAGATGAAGCCATCCTTTGGCAGAAAGTTCCAAAGCGATTCCATCTACGACCCCAGACCCTCGTAGCCGCTCAACAAGCTCGGCAACAACATCAAGCACTGCAGCCTGTACCCGAGGATCAAGAATATTGTAATGGCGACCGACTAACGTCTCAGAGGCGTCACGAACCTCACCGTCACGACCCAAGCAAAGGAGACCCGGCTTACAGTTATCCTGACCAAGGAGGCTTTCTATTCGAGGATGAATGCCATCAAACCGAAGCGTTGGAACCAACCCCATACCCGCCTGCTCACTCACTCGACACAGCAATGCAAGGCGGTTTTCCTCATCAAACGAAGGATCACCTGCCCCGCCTTCCCATCGTGGTCCCCCAGCAGTCAGGTCGGACTGCCAAAGACTCGCTCCGCCAGCGTAGACGTCAACTGCCAAACCGGTAACTTGCTGGCTCTTGAGACGCTCAGCGGTCTGCCACAGTTCATCGTACCAGTGAACCCATCCAGCAGGCTGGCCCACATCTCCTTCGCCACTTGCCTGCGTACCCGTCGCCTCGCGTGGCACTGGCGCAAAGATCCGACGTTCCCCGTAGCCACTCACCGGCAACGTCGAATCACTCATCTTTGCTGGTCCACGATACACAGTCACCCGACCGACCGTGGCCGTCTGATGACGCGATGAGTTACTGATCACAAGCAGCGGTGACTGAGTTCGAGGCCAGAAAACAAAACGGTGCCGACGAAGCACTGCTGACGAACCAGCAGGTGGTCGTGGCACCTCAAAGCCACCGTCATGCCGAACTGAAATAAGCGTATCACCAGAGCTCTGCTCAAGAACTGATAAACCAACTGCTACATGCTGGTCGCTGGGGTAGGCAATCTCCACGGCATGCGGCCGACCAGGTACAGCGTCGGTAATCACAATCCCTTCCCACGTAGGCACACCCGAAGCACTCATCGGTGGCAGTCGAAGCATCGCGCCAAGTTGATGAGGCTCAACCGTCGAGTGGCCTGTTGAAAGGAGACCACTAAACCTCGGCAACAGACTATCAACAGAAGGAACCTTGGGCAGACCAGGCATCGGTACTTTTGGTAGTGACAACGATGGGATTCGATCTGCAGCTTCACCTAGTGATGGCATCGGCATCGCCGGTAACGAAATTCTCCTCATCGATGCCATCGATGCTGCTGCCTGGCCAGGTAATCGCCGTAAGCGCTCATGCAAACGAGGACTCCCAGGGTCGAGTTCATAGACCAACTGCCACGACTCTTCACCTGCCGCACTCGATAGCGTGCTGTTTGAAGAAACTACAAATTCTTTTGTGGCTGACGCCAAAGTACGAGACCATCGCAGGCTCCCTTGTTCAATGGCTTCAAGCTGCAACTGATACACACCAGGAACCGAAGGAACTCCACATTCAAAAACAACCGGCTGCCATTCTTCCAGCACGATGCCCTCAGCAGGCGGTCCCGATTCAAAAGGAAGGAGTGGCTGGGATTGGGTCTGCAGTTCTTCCCCGGTACGGATATTTTTCAACGCGAGTCGAAGTTCGACGCTCCCGTATCCGGCCGCCCTGGTTGGCAGCAATGGGTGAACATCGACGCGAGCCATTGGGTCCGTTTTCCATTTTGTCTTGGATGACACCGGTGGTGAAAATCGCATCCGCAAAAGATCGCCTGCCACGGCACCAATTGTCAGACGATTTCCGCTGCCATCGAGTTGATGGAGTGATTGATCAACCAAGAATGCTGCAACCGAACCCTCGATGCCCACTCCTGTCTCTCCAGGTGCCGGATCCGTAGGCTTCAGCCAAATGCGAAGTCGCTTTGATTGCCAATCACTGATCCGCAGATCAATCCCACCACCATCACATGGCTGCTTATTCTGAATAACCAGGGCTGCTCCTTCACGATGCAACCCAAGAGCCTGATCTGAATGTTCCGAGAGAAGGCACCAGTCAATGTGTCTGACTGAGCGACTATTTATGAAATTGTCGCCAGCAGGACTTTGGACTGAAGGGGTTGCGAGCACTTCGATACGCCCCGTCCACAACCGCTCTTCACCGCCTCCCCATTCAATTCGTAGTCGAACAGGTGGCGGAGCTTCATTTTTGGCTGCACGTACCTGGGGCGACACCGCCACCGCCGACACAATCAGCAAGAGCACGAACTTGAACAAATGGGCAACCTGATGAAGGATCATCTCAGTAACTATGGACACAACAGATCTGTGACGGCCTCGCACCGTCAACGCAATTCACGGCACCTGCTTGATAGCAAGCGGAGAGCTTTTGGTAATGGCGAGATACTATCGATCACGCGGTATGAGGGCAAAACCAGATCAGGGCCAAAATCCGCCTCTTTCGGCTATCGACGCTTTGTTCCTTCATCCACCAGCACGGCCGGTAAAGGTTCCGTATCAGCCTTTGAACGCCGGCGAACTAGGGCGTCCAGGCAGTCTGCGAGACCTTGTGAGACATCCCGCGAACGATCCGCAACGTCGGATAGGTCAAAGTAATCATCTGGTTTCAGAAAAAGTTTTGCCGGTCCATCAAGTGGCTGCACAAGTGACCAACCAGCAACCGTCAGGGCGTGACCACCGCCACCAACGCTGTACACTCGGTCACGAACGCCACTACGCCACAGCCCAGCGTCACCTTCAAGAAGCCGCCCGATGCTTTGACCAACTTCTTGAGGCGTTCCTTCCACCTGTTCACGTTGCGTCGTTGAATCGCCCGAGCCTGCGATCAGTTCGCCAACAGTCGCCCCAAGGTCTACGGGCATCAGAAGCCCGCCATACCGTTGACTTGCCTGCCGATCCGCGGGATCAACCAGAATCGCTGGCACATGAGTCAGTTCTGTGTATGGTGCTGGCTCATCAGGAGCAATGCCAACCTGACCATGCAAACCGAGAGGAATACCTCGCAGACCAAGTAGTAACATTCCGAATCGCTGCCAGCGACCACTGACATTCGCAACAAGTCGTCCAAGCCAGTCATCCAAATGCGCGAGTTCACCGGCAAAGATCTGTCGCACGGCACTCACTTGATCCGGATCTGTCTCGTCGGTTACGGCAAACTGTGGAATTTCAGCTGCAGGGCCAGGTGGTGGATCATCCTCATCAAAAAAACCGTCTCGCCACACCTGAGGCGCATCCCATGAGACACCCAGACTACCGAGGTGCACCCACAGAAGGTCTACCTTGCCTTTTTCGAACTCATGTATTGCTGCACGTAAAACGTGCCCGCAACTACTTTCTTCTTCTGCTTCGACCGTCTCCGGCACGCATTGCGGAGTAACACCAACGACATTCAGATTCGCGAAGCGTGTCTTCAGATCTGAGAACTCTTCCTCAACGTCTGTTACCACCGTCACATTCCAGCCACGGGCTTCTGCGGCAGCCAGTGGCCCAACGATCGTGTCATGCTGACTGCCAGAATGCCCCATAGCTATCTCATGGAGGGTTTTGGTTGGATCAGTCGTTCCGACCAGCACTCGATCGCATGCAAGGCCTGCTGAAGCAAACTGGCAGATTGTTGGATTGGAGGCCCATGTCGCTCCAAAAGGCGAAAGCATCCACGCGGGAAGCCTGTCTGCGGTGACAAGAAGCCAGCCTTCGGGGAGCTCTCCTTGCCAGTAGGACGGTGTTTGGTTCATGCTCTTGGTTATAACTCTTGGTTATAACTCCTGGTTAAAACAGGAAAGTATTCTGGGTGGAGGCTTCCACTGGCAACCGTCAGGCACATGTAGTAATGACACCATCTTATAGGACAGCACCATCAAAAGCAGACGGAATGCCGTCTGGTATCCCATATATTGTCGGAAATGAAGCTGCCGAACGCTTTTCGTTCTATGGCATGAAGGCCATTCTGGCTGTTTTCATGACAGAGCATCTCGTCAATCGCAGCGGCGACTTAGCCGTCATGAGCAATACAGACGCCAAGTTTTACTTACATTCGTTTGTGGTTGCCGGCTACCTCTTCCCTCTCATTGGGGCCATTCTTGCCGACTGGATTTTTGGGAAATACCGCACCATTCTCTGGCTTTCAATCATCTACTGTCTTGGGCATCTGTCGCTGGCTGTTGATGAAACGCGGCTTGGTCTTGGTATTGGCCTGGCACTCATTGCAGTTGGAACCGGCGCTATTAAGCCCTGTGTCTCAGCGCACGTCGGTGATCAGTTTGGTAGTGGAAACCGGCATCTGCTCAGCCGTGTGTTCGGCTGGTTCTACCTGGCCATCAACCTCGGGGCTTTGGCGAGTACGCTGCTCACCCCGATTCTCCTAAACGAAAAGAGCTTCCACGATCTTTTCGGAGGGCTGTCAAAACCTCTGGCAGAATTTGGTATCGTACCGGGCCCATCGCTTGCTTTCGGCGTTCCCGGAGTACTCATGGCACTGGCAACGCTTGTCTTCTGGCTTGGCAGAAACACCTTTGTCCATGTGCCCCCTCGAGGCAAAGCATTCCTTCGTGAAGCATTGAGCGGGGAGGGCCTTCGGGCTCTCGGCAGTCTCATTCCGATCTATCTCTGCATTGCAGCATTTTGGTGCCTCTTTGACCAGACAGCGAGCGCATGGGTGCTCCAGGCAAAATCAATGGACATGAAGTTACTCGGAGTAACCTGGCTGCCAAGCCAACTTCAGGCGGTCAATCCACTGTTCATACTGATTTTTGTGCCACTTTTCTCCTATGTCATCTATCCAGCGATTGACCGTTTTTTTCCGTTAACACCCCTTCGGAAAATCGGGATCGGTATGTTCCTAACGGTACCTGCTTTTTCGATAAGTGGTTTTATCCAAGTGTGGATCGAGGCCGGCCAGACGCCTTCTATCGGCTGGCAGGTACTCGCGTACGCGATGCTCACCGCCGCCGAGGTGATGGTAAGCATCACATGCCTTGAGTTCAGCTATACTCAGGCTCCACCGAGTATCAAGTCGATTGTGATGAGTTGCTATCTTGCTAGCGTTGCTATCGGAAACGAATTTACCGCTGTAATAAATGCTATGATTAGTCGTCGGCCACTTGATCAATGGCTTTCGGGAGCAAACTATTATTGGTTTTTCACCGGAGTCATGCTCTGTGCAGCAGTTGCTTTTGTTGGCGTCGCGCTTCGCTACAGTGGCAAAACCTACAACCCTGAATCAACTTAAAAAACTTTTCTTATTACGGAGATGCCCCATGCTCGACCAGCCTGCAAACACAACCAGCCACAACACTCGTTTGACTCGTAGACATTTTGGCATGGCAGCAGCTGGTCTTCTGATCGCATCGCAGCAACGATTCGTCAGTGCGGATAATAGTAATTCGACGGAATCTCCCCTATTCAAAATTTCGCTCGCTCAATGGTCACTTCACAAAGCATTATTCAAGGGCCAGATAGACAATCTTGATTTTCCTCGAGAATCAAAACGAACGTATGGCATTGATGCCGTTGAATACGTGAATCAGTTTTTCAAAGACAAAGCCAAAGACTACGACTACCTTGCTCAACTCAACCAGCGAGCCGCTGATGAAGGCGTCACAAATGTCCTCATTATGTGTGATGGCCTTGGCAAGCTTGGTGACCCTGACGAAAAGGCGAGAACAACTGCAATCGAGAATCATTTCCCGTGGGTTGAAGCGGCCAAACGTTTGGGTTGTCACTCGATAAGAGTGAATGCCTCAAGTAAAGGGTCCTATGAAGAGCAGCAGAAACTGGCCGTTGATGGGCTTTCTCGACTGTCTGAATACGCAGCGCAACTCGAACTCAATGTCATTGTTGAAAATCATGGCGGTCTTTCCAGCGATGGCACATGGCTCGCGGGCGTAATGAAGCAGATCAATCGATCTAATGCTGGAACGCTTCCTGACTTTGGCAATTTCCATGACTACGATCGTTACAAGGGTGTTGAAGAACTCATGCCATACGCAAAGGGTGTCAGTGCAAAAAGCCATGATTTTGACATCAACGGAGATGAAACAAAGACTGACTACCGGCGGATGCTCAAGCTCGTCCTCGACGCCGGATACCACGGCTACGTTGGAGTAGAATACGAGGGCAAAACCATTCCGGAACCCGAAGGCATTCAAGCAACAAAATTACTGCTCGAAAAAGTCAGAGAAGAAATGAGTGCTGCCTGACATTTTCTGTCTGGCCGGACATCCTACTTCGACG
>WLWE01000180.1_pt1 | contig 57729 bp, 85 predicted proteins | sample 6718301 | NCBI WGS metagenome assembly WLWE01 (sample SAMN12718691, study PRJNA515312) | sponge metagenome | isolation source: marine sponge | host: Mycale hentscheli | place: New Zealand: South Island, Marlborough, Capsize Point | collected 2003-05-01
TCTGCTTCTAGTTCTTGTAGTTTTACTACTTGCTCAGAAAGTTTTTTGGCATCATTAGCACCATCCAACTCTTCTCTTTTTTCTTGTTCAAAGTCAATCGACATTGATTTCTCCTTTCTCGTATAAGTTAATTTTTAAAGGATAGTAGACTCTTTCTTGTCTATCCCACTTCAACAAATTAAATTTGCCGTTAGTAATATCAGAAACAATAGAACACGCAATTCCAATTATAGCAGGATCACCTGTTAATAATAAATAGTCTTCTGGAGTATAGTCCTTTAAAAGTTTTTTTAATTTAAAAACTAATGGTCCAGGAGAAAATATTATTTGAGAAAATTCTGGTAATAAAAAATTAAATTCACCATACTCTCTTGCACTCATAATATTTATTTTAGGAGTACCAGCTTTGGTTCCAGGCAATTCTTGTATTACATAAACTTTTCTTCTTTCTGACATTGACAAACAATATAAGATGTTCTATATAGATGTCAACTAGAAAGAATAAAAAAATATGAAATATAAATTTAAGACAGAGCCTTACGCTCATCAATTAAAAGCATTAGAATTATCATGGGATAAATCTTACTTTGCTTATTTTATGGAGATGGGTACTGGTAAATCAAAAGTGTTAATTGATAACATTGCTATGTTGTATGACGCCGGCAAGATCAATGGTGTTCTAATTGTGGCACCAAAAGGTGTATATAAAAACTGGTATGATGGTGAAATACCCGACCACCTACCTGATCACATAGACCATACTTCTGTATTATGGCAATCTATGATTAATAAAAAACAACAAACAGAATTAGATAAATTATTTGCACCTGGGGAAGATCTTCATATTTTAATTATGAATGTAGAAGCCTTCTCTACTAAAAAAGGTGTAGAGTTTGCAGCTAAATTTTTAAGATGCCATAGAACAATGATGGCTATTGATGAGTCTACTACAATTAAAAATCCAGACGCAAAACGTACTAAACATATTTGTACCCTAGGTGAGTATGCAGGATATAAAAGAATATTGACAGGATCTCCTGTAACTAAGTCACCACTAGACCTATACAAACAATGTGAGTTTCTTAAAAAAGAATTATTAGGTCATACATCTTATTATACATTTAGAACAAGATATGCTGTTATGAAGACAGCAAACTTTGGTGGTAGGTCAGTACAAATTGTAACTGGCTATCAACACTTACCAGAACTGTCAGAAAAATTAAAACCTTTTTCATACCGTGTCTTGAAAGAAGACTGTTTAGATTTACCTGCTAAAACATTTGTAAAACGTTTAGTTACGTTAACACCTGATCAAAAGAAACTTTATCTACAAATGAAAAATTTAGCACTTGCTCAAATGGATGGTAAGATGATGACAACCTCTACAGTAATGACGCAATTAATGCGGCTACAACAAATAACTTGTGGTCATTTTACAGCTGATGATGGAACTATAAAAGATCTAGACTCAAACAGATTATCAGAGCTTATGAATGTATTAGAAGAAGTAGAAGGTAAAGTTGTTATATGGGCCCATTGGCAACGTGATGTAAATAGGATTATCCGGGAGATAGTTAAAAAATACGGCGAAAATAGTTTTGTAGATTACTATGGTCCTACCCCTATGAGTGACCGTCAAGAAAATATAAGAAAGTTTCAAGATCCAGACTCACCGGTTAGATTTTTTGTAGGCACTACGCAGACAGGTGGTTATGGTATTACATTAACTGCTGCATCTACCATGGTATATTATTCTAATGGCTATGATCTTGAGAAAAGACAACAATCAGAAGCTAGAATAGATCGTATTGGTCAAAACTTTCCGATGACTTATATAGATATTTATTGTGAAGATACTGTTGATGCTAGAATTGTAAAAGCTCTTAAGAAAAAAGTAAACATCGCCAGTCAAATTATGGGTGAAGAATTAAAAGCTTGGATCTAAATTATATCTCTTGCTGAACCTAATATTGGTTTATATTTAGTTTTACCTTCAGATTTATAAGCATGTAAGAATGATGCTCTTGGTGTTCCTTCAATCCACGAGCAATGTATCCAGCCCGAGTTAGGTTCGCCTGGAGTGTAAAACTCGAGGATGAGCTGATCTGGCGTAAGGTTATTTTTAATCCAATCAAAAAGTTCAGCGTTGTCCACACCAATACATTCGAAATCTGCCGCCTCTGCTTTTGCGTGCTGTGAATTTACAGAGCTGCCGATTGCAATACATAATTCTGCGTTACGAAAACCGCTAGTGATCTTAACTCTGCCAAAGTGGTCACGTACTGGCTGTAAAATATTTTCACACAACGCTTTTAATTTATCTACTTGTTCTGCTGTAGGATTGTTATTGATTCCACGTCTGATAGCAGTGTCGCTTTTGGTAAGCTCTGATAAGGTGAAGTTACGTGAAAGATTCATTATTTTGTTATTAACATAAATATCATATTAGCCATTCCCATTATCAACATACCTGCTGAAACTAATACAATTTTTTCAAGTCTATTTATTTGTGACTCTATCTTATGTATCTTATCATGTGTTTGCTTTTGCATAATTCTGCAAAGCTTTTCATGATCTTCTATTTTTTGTAATGCGTTTTTTGCCATATTATCCTCGCCCAAACAGTATTTCTAATTTCTGTTCTGTTGTCAAGTTGTTAAAATTACCGCCTTGTACTTGTGCTGACACAGCTTCCGCATTAATACTAGGTAAATTAAGTGTTGTCGAACCTAGTGGTGTGTCTTGCATGATAGGTTGTAATGGGTTTGCAAATACAGGGAACTCAGGTAACGATAAATTAACTTCACGCATACTTGACTCTAATTCATTAATCACATCATTTGCTACATCTAATGGATTTGTTACACCAATACGTTCTGCATTATCTCTAATTGCATTTTTAACTTCTCTTGATAGGTCGTAAGGTCTAAAAATATTATTATCAATAGAGTTTATTTCTCGTCTAGAAATTCTATCTAATGCATTATTAAAACCGTCTTCAGATATATTTAATAATCTTGCAGCGTCCATGTCACCTTTTAATTCTTTTTTAACATCAAATAATGCACGATTAGCATTTATATATGCGTCTACAACTTCTCTTGGTTCAATTGGTCCACCTTTTAATGCAACTCTAGTAAACAATGATCTTGAATCCCTTACACCTCTTTGAAAATTTGCAACTTTAAAATTCATAGCTCTGTCAGGATTTACATTGACTGCTCTAAAACCAAACAATCCACCAAACTCATCACCAAATTCAAAGTCTTGTCCATACTCATCATAAACATCATCACCTTGTCCTGGAAATTTAGTAATTACATCAACAGATTTTATAGATCTATCCAATCTTCTTAACTGATCTAATGAAAAAGGCATTTGTGCTTTTACTAAGTGTGCAAATATTTTACTATTACGATCACCTGCTGTATCTTGATCACTATACACTTGTGCACCATCTCTAGTTCTACCACCTCTTGCAATAATATCTAATGCAGCTTCAGTCCAAATAGATTCTGATATAAAAGGCTGACCAAATTCTGACGTAGCTGTGAATAAACCTCTTGCAAAGTCATCCATCATACCATCTTCGTCTGTTCTACCGTCTTGCACTGCATTAACAATTGATTGTAATGGTCTAATCAATGTGTCGTATGCATTAGCGTGACTAAAATCTATGTATTTAAAACTACCGTCTTCTTGTTTAATAGGTAGCAATGTAGAGTTTTTTGACCATTGGGCTGCAAACCTTCGAATTGCCTCTCTTTCCTCGTCTGTGACGTCGTATAGGGCCTGAAATGCTGCTGTTGTAGCTACTGGTATAGCTGCAACTGTAGTCGTAAATCCCATTAATCTGGTATATCCAATACCCTCCATAGGTTTTACAACTCTACCATCAGGTAAAGTTATAGTCTCGTTTATCTCTCTTAATGCACGTCTTACAATATTTGTACCTGTTCTAGCTATCTCTGCTGGAAACGATACGAAATTACCAATAGGTAGTTTTCTTAAACCTTTTACAAAGTCAGATACATAATCATAGTTAGGTATATTATTTCTTACAATGTCAGCTGCTTCTTCTTTTAAAAATTTTTCATCTAGTCTTACATCAACACCATTACGTTTAAAAAATTGTCCTCTTGTTACACCAATCTTTTCATATGCTTTTTCTAATCTAGATTTTTCTACAGCCCAAGAATATATTTTCCAGAAGTCATCTTCAGCTGTATATAAATCTTGTGATACAGATTTTAATTTTGATAAAGGTTTTAATAATAATCTCATACCTTTGTCAGATGTCATGGTCTCACCAAAATTTACATCTTGTAATAGTCTTGATAGATCTCCAAGTCTTACGTTTGAGTTTACAACACCTAATTCTAATAGTTCTTGATATAAATCATTTTGTTGTCTTGTACCTTTAAGAGGTGTTTGTAATGCTTGATAAGCTTGTTTGATTGCTGCTGTGTCAGCTGCAGGTACAATACCATTTGCTGCAGCAAAAGCTCCAGCACTTACAAAGTTACGTAAGTGTGTTACCGGTGATAAAATTGTTTTAGCAATCTGTGATGTAGCTTTAGGATACAATACTAAACTTTCATATAGTCTTCCTAGTATACCAGAGCTTTGTGTATTTAAAGATGTGGCTTTCATAGCTTCAGCAACACCTGGTCTTGCAAAGAAAGGTTTTGCAATATCACCAAACGGATTACTTGCACCCGATGCAATGTTTACGTTTAAAGTTTGTGCAGGATCAATCACTTCTATTCTTTGAAAGTCATCACCAAAGAAAGCCCTTGCCTCTGCTTCTGATCTAGCAAACATAGGTTGTGGAACAGTAGTTTTATCTGTAGCATTTCTAAAGTTAGCAACAACTTCATCATTCTTTTTAATTAAATCATCATAAAATAAATTACGTCTTGTAATTATAGATAATCTTGCCATACCACCTATCATTGTTTGCATAGGGTTTTTTTGTTTACCAAATAAATCGTTAAATACTTTTCTATCTGCTGCTGATTCTAAATTACCTATAGATATTCTAGGTACACCACCTCTTTTAGTAGCATCATCTAACGCTGTTCTATTCACAAAAAAGTCTGGTATATTAAATAACGCATCAGAAGGTTTATCCATTCTAATACCTTTAGGAAGTCCCTTACTGTTTAATACGTTTTGAACAATTTGTTCTGCTTCTAAATCTGTAATATCTTTACCTGCTTCTCTTGCGCTAGATTTAAATAATGTTTTAGCATTTTCTATAGCTTCTGCTGAAGGTTTGTATTTCATCCATGGAAGGATGCTATCGTTTTGAAAGATATCGTATGTGGCACCAAGATAGTTTTTAAACTTACCACCAAATAAAGATTTAAATGCTTGTACATCTGCAGCATCTAATGATCCACCAAGTTTTGAAAACAAATCAGACCATTTACTTCTCATAACAGACAAACCACCAAGAATAGATTTTTCTAATTCTTCGGCAACTTGTTTATTTGGTGCAAACTTTCTAATACCATCTATGACTTTTTGTTTAGCTGCTGCATCTATTTCTCCAAAAGTTGCAACACCATCATCGCCCAATCTTGCTTCACCAGATAACAATGCATCGTTTACATCCCCTAAAAATTTTGTTCTTTCTTTTGCAGATTGTTTGTTAAATACAGTACGCATAGGTGGAAATAGTTTGTCCACATCTACATCAAGTTCTCTCGATAGATTTCTTGCAACGTTTGCATCAGCTGCTTGTGCACCGATAGATTGTCTTTCTATATCAAAAAATTCTTGTGTCTTACCACTACGTGCTCTAAATTTTTCTGCAACCTTATCTATCCATCTATCTAATTTTGAATTAGCTGTGTCTAATCCCTTGTTCCTGTTTGTTATTTTTTTAATAACTTTACCTGTACCACCAAGAATACCTGTAAATAATGCACCCTCTGTACCAAATTTAATTCTATTTAATATTTCTCTTGTTGCATCTGGATCTGTTTGACTTCTATCTATTGCTGTGGGTCCACCTAACAAGTCACCAAACGTACCAATAGCTTCTGCATCACCAACAAACACACCTTCTGCTGCACCACCACCTAACGCACCGGCTATAAATTGTCTGCCTTTACCTTTTGCTGTAAGTTCTAATGCTTCGTCCGCTGCACCAACTAAACTTTTATTATTTAATTTTACATACTTATTATTTCTAGCTGCAATCATAGATGCTTTTGCCATACCACTAGCAGATTTAAATGCGATACCTCCAGGGATACCAATGTTAACCAACGCTTCTGTAATTTTACCAGCAGCTGTTGCTTCTGCTTTTTCATCAAATTCTGTAAGATCATCAAACCATTGTTCTACAGCAGCAGCTTTACCGCTGTTAACACCAAGATCCATAAGACTAGCGCCTAGTGAAAAAAAACCTTTTGGTATAGCAATAAGACCTGACGCTACACCTGATAACATAGACTCTATTGTACCTACTTTGTTATTTTTTTCTGCGCCTTGAAAAGCTGATAGATAATCAAAATTAGAAGCCATTTAACCTCCTATTTAAGTGCATTTATAGGAACTGGAATTACAGAACCTTCCTCAGTAATTTGAATAACTTTATCTTTTAAAACATAAACACCAGCTGGATAATCTGGAGTAGTTTCGTCTGCATTAACTGTAGCAACTATTTGAGTCATGTAATCTATAGGGTCTGCATTACCTAAATCTTTTGTTGGTAAAACTTTAATATTAAGTTCGGGGTTATTAATACTTATTAATCCAGCAAGATTTGATCCTGTAGGCATCTCATCTTTAAGCATTCTTGCTTGAATAATTTCAGCAGTAGTATTACCTTTTAGTTCTTTATTTAATTTTTTAGTTGCAGCTTCTTTGTATGCAAGATCTGCTATTGATTTAGGATCACTTGCATTAATATCTTTTTCAATCTCACCTTTAAGTATAAGTGTGTCAATTGCATCTTTAGTTTGTTTAGGTTTGTCAAACTGTTTACTAGTTGCTTGAATAATTTGATTAATTAATTTACCAGATTTAAGATCCCCTTTAAAATCTCCAGATTGATTAATAGCTTGGCTGGCTGCAATCAAAGAATTATATGCAGCGTCCTTGTTCATACCTTTAATGTCCATAATGTCTCTGTATCTTTCAACATTTTTTTTACGTAATTCTTTGTTAGACAATGTTGGTTTTGAATCAGGTAATGGTTTTCTTGGATCTCCTACCATTGCTTCATCACCAGTAAACTGTCTACCTTCTATTATTTTAGCTGCATTAGGTGGTGGTGGAACTTCTTTACCATCTTTAAAAAATTTACCGCCAACATATACTATACCTCCTCCAACTGTTAATGGAGATGAAGCTAAATATTTACCGCCTTGAAATATTTTTCTACCTACTTTACCTGCAAATCCTGTGCTCCCGGCAATTAATCTACCCTCTGGTGAATCTATAAAATATTTTGCAACTTTGTTAGGTTCAAAAACTTGTTTAACAGGAGTAAAAGGAGCTGTATTTTTTGAAGAAGCAAGTTTAGTTCCCACGTCTTTTACAAATTTTCTACTTCCAAATAAACCTTGAAGTGCTCGAGCGCCTCTCATTGCAAGAGGAGCTAATCTTGCTAGTCCCAGACCTGCACCATATACAATAGGTGCTACGTGTTTTTCTCTACCACCAGCGTCTTTAAATTCTTTTGGGTGCTCACCAACCAATAACATACCACCATTCTTTTTTGGTTCCCTGATCCCCGACATAACACCCTCTTTGATAGGGCCACCGTATCTAAACATTGGTCTGTTTAATGGCTTCATAATTTTTCCTAACTAAATATTTTTCCGTACAATCCACCAATACCTAACGCTGTACTAAGTGCTGATTGTAAAGGATCTGGAGCTGATTGCTCTTGATATTGTTGTCCTGATACACCACCCAATAAACCTGTTAATGTATTTCCGTATTGTGATAATCTTCCGTAAGGTTCGTAAGCTCCAGTCTGTGCTGCTTGTGCATCAGCAGATAAGTTTGCTTGATTAAATCCTTGTCTTAATGCACCAAGAGATCCTAATGCAGAAACGTCTTGACCCATACCTGTTCTACCAAAATCAGATAGACCAAATTGTTGATTCATTTGATTTCCGTATGCACCAGCTAAACCTTGTTGTGCTGTAGCAATAGAACCCTGGTTCATAAAGTTTTGTTGTGCTAATTGATTTGCTTGATTAAAACCTTGTGACAATAACTGTGCTTGAAGAGCTGCTCTGTCGCCTAATACATCTGATTGGTATTGACCAAGTTGTGCACCTTCTCTACCACCACCAAAATTACCAGAAGCAACAGCTTGATCTCTAATTTGTTGTGCACCTGCTTGACTTTGTTTGTCATACTCTGCAAGTGTTGCATCAATTACTTGTGTTTGATAAGGGGACATAAATGATTGGTAAGCTTGTGGTCCTGTTAAAGCACCTAGTCCACCAATTGTTGCTGCTGATTGTCCCAGAGCCCCGGCCCCTGCTGCCTGCGCAGTTTGTGCTGCGTTCAAGAACGGTTGATAAGATCCAACACCTTGTTGTGCAAGATTGATAGCTTGTGTTTGTAATGGGTCTTCACCTGCAACAAAACCTCTACCTGTAAACTTCGATGTGTCTATTGGTGCAGAGTATGTGGCTTTCGCCTGATCTGCATAATCTTTTACCGCCGGTTCTAAATAATCTTGTACTGACATTATATCATCCTTGATTGTAACATTTGTTGTTGTTCATACATAGCTTGTGCTCCTTCTAAACCTTGTGAATCTTCAGAAACTTCACCACCTTGTTCTAAATTATTCATTAAATTTTCCATAACTTCTGCGCCTTTGTCGATATCTCCGCCTCCAGCATTTCTAACAGCATCTGCTGTAAATACAAATTCATTTTTAGATAGTCTAGCAGGCACATCATCAGCTCTTTCTTTTCTACCAAGATCTACAAAACCACCTGTTTCTCTGTAATCTTTTTCTTTACCATCCATATCAAGTAAAGGCATTACTTCTTCTGCAACTTCAGTTTCCATAATTCCACCTTCTTGTTTACCTATTCTTCCGCCATTAGCTGCCATAGCCATAGGTTGTTCCATGCCTGCACCTTCTGGTGCTGCTTGTTGCATTACTGCTTTTACAAATTGTTCAAAAGATAAATCTCCACCTTTGTTTTTGTATTTAACATATTCCATCATAAGCATTTGTTCTGCTTGAGCTTGACCTGCGTCACCACCCATATTTAAAAATGTCTTTGGTTGTCTTCTAGACATACCTGCACCTGATCTTATAAATTCTTCTTCGTCATCTTCTTCGACCATCATGCCGTTGGCATAACCTGCACGACCACCGTCAGCAGCATAAAAATTTTGCATTACATATTTTTTCTGTGGCATAAAATCTAAACCAGCGCCTGCATCACCTGCACCGCTGTAAAAATCTTTAGCACGTTGAACTTGAAATCTTGGGTCCATAACTTCTACGTCTTCTTCTACTTCTTCATCACCACCACCCATTAAAAATGGGGCTGCAATAGCTGTAGCACCTAGGCCACCGGCTAACATTCTAGGTACACTAAATTTTGCACCAGCTTCTCCACCTACTCTAAATAAATCTCCAAGTGTACTAAACTTGCCACCTGTTCCAAGACCACCTTTCATTGCACCAAATAATTTAGAAAAATTTCCAAGGCCGCCACCTCCACCCATAAGTCCACCTGTTAAATATGCACCGCCACCTAGTAAAGCTAATTTACCTAAAGGACTTTTAGTAACTTTCTTTACAGCACGTTTTGCTTTCTTAACAAGTTTACCTAAGAAATAACCTTGTCTAGGGTCTTGTAGGGAACCTAATCCACCTTGCATTTGTTGTGGTTGTTGCATTCTAGATATAGCCATAATTTTACCTTAATTTCTATGTTTACTTGGTTTTGCTCATTAAATCAAGAGGCGGCATGACAACATTTACGTCCTGAGCCATGTCTTCATTCTTATATCCCTTGGCTTCCCAGTCTTTTCTTTCCTTAAAAAGCTCGCCTGTTTGCTTGTGTCTGTACGTAGTCTCTACTTTAGCTTCTTTTATTTCCATTAATCTAATCTCTCCTTTTTGATATTTAGATAACTAATAGCAATATCGAACGAATCGGCAGTGCTAGATGTTATTTTTAGGGTAGTGTCACCCTCTACTATTAACGGTTGAGTTAATAATTCTTGTGTCACGTCGGCTGTTAAAGTTGCTGTTTTAATGGTTGTAATATCATTATTTGCGATAGTCACGGTCGGTGTGCCTGCAGAAGTAACTTTAATAGATTTAATAATATATGTTTCATTTATCAATGGGTTTTGTTTTGAAACTCCTTCTACAGTAGAGGTTCCAAACATAGTTTGTGCTGCAGTAGATGTTATATTGTCTACCCCATAAAATTTATATATGTTAGATACTGTCATTATTCTAGAAAGAAACTTTTAGCTTCTATTTCCTGTTTAATTTCTTCTTGAAATGAAGTGTTTAATTTTGTTATTACTGAATCTAGATCTCTAACTAAAGACTGTAAATTTTCTTGACTGTATTCACGTTCAGCTTTGGTTAATGAATTTACAATTTTTGCCATTACTCTCCTCCACCTGGATCAAACGGATCACTGTAAGAAGTATCGTCGCTAGGGTCATAACTTCCAGAATAACCTGAGTCTTGTCCTGTTTGATTCTGATAAGCATCTTGAATAGTGTTGTAATCTTTTCGTGATTGAGCCTGTTGTAGTGAATTTAGTTCGGCTGCTTTTTCTTCTCTAAGTTTATCTAGTCTATCTCTTAATACTTGAGAGTCTTTTCGTTTTAATGTGTCTTGTATTGTGTTTATTCTTTTTTCATAAGCTCTTTGTAAACCATATTTTGTAGGGCTTCCAAATCTACCACCTGTTATTGTATTTAAAAATCCACCAGACACGGGATTATAACCTGTCATTAATCCAGAGGCTATACTTCCTGTACTAGTTAAATTACCTTGCCCGCCGTAGTAGTCTCTTATAGATGTGGCTCTTGGATCGTTTTGTGGAAGTGCTCTTAAAATTCCTTGCATTATACTCTTGTCTCCAACAAAAGGTATGTAGTCCATAACATTAAATTTTTCATCTTCTTCATCTTCAAACATGCCACCTTTAAAATTTTGATTACCATACATATCAATCAATTCTTCATCTGTATATTTAGCATCCATCGTTCTATCTTCTCTAAGCTTGTCTACTATTTTTTGATTTAAAGGATCCATCATAGGGTTTCTATTATAGTCTGCTAATTTTTGTCCATACGGATCAGAGAAAGGACCTGTTTCAAACATCTGTTTATTAAAATCTGATTGACTCATATTTAAAAAAGGAGAAGCACCAGGAGCCCCTATCGTTTCATCATAACCTGATCCATAAATATTGTTGAAGTTACCGCCACTATCCATACCACTACTATTCATAAAAGCATTTGTATTTACAATACCTGAATTAGTTACAGGTTCTTGATCTTGGGGTAATTCAAAAGGATATTTTAAATACTGTTGTTCTGGAATATATTTAAAACCTTGATTTCTTATCTCTTGGTCAGTAGCCATTATCTTCTTCCTCCTGGGGATATATCTAATCTAAACGTCCCTAACTTCCAATCTTCATTTGCACCTGTATTTGCAACTTCTAATGCAATTTGTCGTGCTCTTACTCTTACATCTTTTTTTGTTGTAGAGGAAGTACAATTGAAACTATTGGTAACTTGTGTGCTATTTGGATACAATCTTGTTTTAAATTTAATAGCTGTTGTTCCTGTTTGATCTATAAAATCTGGTATAAATCTGCTTATTCTCATTATGAATTCTCCGTCTCCTCTTAAATCTGGCATACCTACTGTCTGTCCTGTGCTGCTTCTACGTTGTGTAATATCAAAATCACCAGAAGCTATGTTTGCTATTATAGGTGTAACAGCTCCACCGGCGTCAACTTGATCGGTCCCTGTTTCATGCTCATAGTATATTGTACAGCCGTCGGTATTACCAACAACATCATAAGAACTATTGCTAGATGAATCATAAAAAGTTGCATGTGGTTTACCAAACAAAGCAGAATCTTCCCACGCTGTCCTTGCTAATGTGCCGGTTGTCCAAATAGGTCTGTTAGCGGATGAGTCTAAATAATTATATGTGACTACTTTATTAATTAGGTTGGATGTAGAGCCACAATAAAACCAATTAACTTCTCCGAATAAATTATTTAAACCGCAGTTTATTAAATCTCTTGCCGTAGTATTAATATCGTCATATACAAAATCTTCTACTAGACAAGGTAATGATTTTAATTGTCCATCATAAGTAAAGAAACCATTTTCCGACATCCAATAAGCTTTACCATCTACTTCTACACAAGCATTCTTACCTATGAGTCCACAGTTTGTACCTACTTGTTGAAAAGAAAAAGTAAAAGGCGCACCAACAAATTGCATTAAAAATAATGCTGTATCTGTCCAAACATAAATTGCGTCTCTACCTTTAAGAGCTCCCATTATTCTTGATCCATCAGCCAATCTTTGTGTACCGGCGGTATTGTTTGCAGTTACAGTATAAGAGTCTGTTTGATCAATACTTTCTTGATCAGAGAATCTAATAAACATATCGTCTTGAGTAGCACTATTACCTACTGTTGTTTCTGTGCCAAAAAATACTAAGTGTCTATCTGGTGTAGATACTAAAACATGTCTCGATGCCGTAGGTGCGTTGGGTAAAAGAGTTGCTCTAACGTTAACAGCATTTGTTGGAGATCCATCCCATTCAAAACAAGGACCGTTATAAATAAGTGCTATTAGTTTTTGACCGTAATTATCTAAAATCCATAGTCCAGGATCAATAGTAAAGTCTTCAGCTGTTGAAGATTCTCCCCATGCAACGTATTCAGAAATATTTGTAACCGTAGCACCTAAAGTATGTGTAGCTGCGGTCGTTCCATTAACTCCTCTTGCTCCTCCACTTAAAGTGTTGGTGCCGGTGTCATTCGCCGTGTAACTTATATCTTCATTATCAATTCTAATTTCTCCCGATGTTGGAAAAGCTGAAGTGCTGGCTAAAACTATGTCTGTAGTAGTGGTATCAGTTAACGCTGTAGCAAGAGTAGTAGTTGCTGCGCCACTTGTTTGACCGCTCCAGTTACCTGCTCCATATCCAAAACCACCTAGTTGTTGAGAGGGACCAACATTGTAATAACATAAAACAGAAGCTGATCCACCATTTGTTACAGGAGTTCCTGCCTCTGCAGTGTTCATAGTAATTGTAAATGTAGTTGCACTTGGAACTGAGGCAACCATAAATTTTACATCTTCAAAGGTTGCGTTGGTAAATGTAGATCCGCTTAATCCTGTTACACTATCAAATAAAACAATATCATCTTCTAATAATCCGTGAGTCCCGGTGCATGTTACGGTAACCGTTGTAGATGAAGCGGTGCTTGTAAAATTAGCTCCTGTTAAAGTTGCTCGAATGGGGTGAATATCATAATACTGACCACCAACATAAACATATAAAATTTTATTAGTGCCTATAACAGAATACTTAACACTGGCTTTGTTTTCAAATTGATGTATTGCTCTTGCAGAACCTGTTAATTTATCTTCACCTAATTGAGTCCAACCACCTATTTTCTCTGGTGTACCGTACCTAAAACGTACATTGTCCCCATCAAACCATTGCCCTTCAGCTCCGGTTTCTGTGACTTGTTTATTAAATCCTGGTGCAAAGCCTAGTTTTTGTAGCATAATAATCCCTTATATATTGAGATCTAATTAAAATCTAGCCCTTATTACCATTCCAAACATCAAAGGAACAGTTGAAAGCTATCACAGTTTTACGCTTTTTAGAGTCATTTTTTTTAGACCTGTGATACTTATATGATGGAAATATTAATATATCCCCCTCTTTTGCTTTTATTTTAGAACCATCTAAAAATTCTGTGACCATAGATTTACTGGGCATTTCTAAATAATAAACTCCTGCGAATTGAGATTCACCATGATTATGCCATCCATGAACATCCCCTTGATGATATTGTTGAAACCAACTTGAATGAATTCTCCAATTTTTTGAATAAAAATTTTCACATAACATAAGCATATGTTGTTTAATGTTGTCATAAAAAATATCTAAATAATCTCTTTTTACGGAAGCAGATAAATAAAAATCAGTATGAGATATTTTATTACTTTCATGTTCAGTTAATGAAAATTTAGGGACCTTGCTAATAGCTTCTAATAATTTATTTTTTATTAATTTATGATTCTTAAGAGGATGTACCCACATTATATTTTATATTGTCCTACTGTTTCCCCATTCTTTATTATTTCTCCATATTTACCTCTTAATATTGCATCAAATGCAATAGTTACTCTAGATTTATTGGAGGTGTTTGCATCTACATAGTGAAATAAATAAGATGGAAACAATACTAATTTATCTTTTTCCCATTTTGATTCTAAGACATTACAGTTTATTGGATTGTATTCTTCAATAATCGGTAAATTTGGTAAAGCGTATGGTCTTAGAAGTTTTAAAGGAGCAAATTCTCCAGTCTCTCCACCTAAATAAAATACACCACTTATGAAAGTATTCATGTGATTATGTGGAGGATGATTCATCTTTTCTTCATTTGAATTTAACCACATAGACACGATGTCTACTTTATATCCTTTTTTAATTTTAAAATAATTTTCCGCTAATATAGAGACGCTTAACTTTATTTTTTTTGTAAGATCTTTAAAGAAAGGATCTTTTTGTAAGTTGATAGTTTGACCACCTTTTGAATTATAATATTTTGTTTTTTTAATGTTTAATTTATCAGACATCCCTGGATAAACTACTTCAAAGGTAGGTGTCATAAAATGACCACATAGTTTAGGATATAGCTCCACATGTTTTGGTAGAGGCACACTATACATAAATTGTTTAGGTTTTTTTGGCATCTTTAAAATTTATTTAAAAGGAGGACCTATTGTCCACATAACTAAACTCTTTCTAGTTCCTTTTGTTACTGGTGTTACTCTATGCCATACATAAGATGGAAATATTATCAAGTCACCTTGATGAGTTAATTCAGTAACCTTTTTAATATTATTCCCTTTTTTATTGTTTCTAAAATCAAACTCAAAATCACCACCTTCATATTTACTTGTATCATTTAGAAGTAAGGTACAACTTAGTTTTCTTGTCTTACCATTAAAATTAATATCATCGCTTTTATATATCTTACTTGATTGATCACAATGCCAATCGTAATGTTGATTCTTTTTATATATAGTATATTGAGCTTCTTCTACCCAATCAAACTCATAATTCCAATTGGCTGCTTCATTTGCTTTTCTTACATAATATATAATTTGATCATAAATAAATTGATCTGAAAAAAATTTTATATCTGAATTTCTTTTTTTAAATAATTTTTCTTTTTCTTTCTTAGGGTTATCTATTCCTGATATAGTTCCTTTTATTGGTTTTATTTTTTTTACAATACCTTCAATCTTTTTACAAAAATCTTTATTAACAGCATTTTTAAAATACCAATATCCATGTTCATGTATCATTTAATCTAAGTCCCAACTTATGATAATTCTATCTTTTAATTTATTATTTTTTAACTCTACTTTATGTAATAAATACGATCTAAAAATTAATAGCATACCTTCTATTGGTTTGTAAAAACACTCAGTAAAAGAATGGTCTTTTTGTAGATGCTCTTTACTATCATTTGCAGTTACACCATAAGGATTTTTCATGTCTACTGGAACAGGAGAATTAAAAACTACCCTAGAATCATTGGGATCACTTTGAAGATAATAAATAACAGAAATAGTTCTACCTAAATGAACATGCGCGTCTGCTAAATTATTTTCTTTATACGAATGAAACCACGACTCAACTGGTTTATATTTTTTTGGAAAACCATAAAAACTTGTGTAATCATCTACTCTATTTTGAATCCATGAATTTAAATTTTTTAATTTTTTATCTTTGTGACAAGGATGAAGAAAAAAACTAGATTGACCAATAGACTTAGGACAATTAGATTTAATTTTTTCTAGGTGTTTTATTATTTGTGGAGCATCTTTATTATGATTTTTATAAAAGCTAACTCCTATTAATGTAGGAAACCAAGCATTTATTTCTAATTCTTTCGATCCTGAATTTAATTTAAACATCTTTCTGTAATACAAAATTCTTCATTCTGAATTACATATAGCATGTATATGAAAATAATCAAGTTGTAGTGACTACTGAAACCTGTATTTAATTATAGTTGTTCCAGATCCACCAGATGAACCTCCAGGTGAATCACAAGATCCTCCAGATCCTCCACCTAATCCGTTAGTTCCACTTCCAACGCCTCCACCAATAGATCCAGCTCCATTACCGCCTCCACCAGCTCCTCCTGTTCCTGCAGGGGGACCAGATTGACGTGAACCTCCGCCGCCTCCAGCGTAAGTAGTTGAATTTGGAGACCATTGTCTTCCAGCTCCTCCATTACCAGGTGAAGATCCAGCTGCAGAAGCACCTCCGCCGCCGCCTGATACAGTAGTACCTCCAGATCCAGTTCCTCCGTTATTTCCAAAACCTGTTAATCCATTACTATCACCTTGGTTTCCAGAACCTCCTCCAGCTCTAGCACCGCCTCCACCAGAACCTCCAGCAAGACCAGGGCCTGAACTACCGCCTCCGCCGCCTCCGCCACCATTAGCAGTTGCGCCTTTAAAAGTTGTATTAGATCCACCAGCTCCGTTTTGGTTACCTGTTCTTGTAGCTCCTCCTGAGCCAATACTAACTGGGTAATCGCCCGCTGTAAAATCTGAAAAAGAACCTTCTAAATAACCGCCAGCACCGCCAGCACCACCGTTTCCTGTTCCATCTCCACCGCCGCCGCCTCCAGCGACCAATAAAACTTCAACAGCATAGACAGAAAGATCAGAGTATTCTGTAGTTACTGTAAATGTACCTGATGATGTGAATGTGTGAATTTTAAAATCTCCATCAGTAGTTATTGTACCACCTGTAGCTTCCATAAAAGTAAAAGATGCTCCTGAAAATCCAAACCCTCTAGCTGAGGCTGCTCCTCTTGTTCCTATAAATGGCATTATTCATCACCTCCTGTTTCTGGTAGTTCCCATGATTGCGTTGATTCTTGCCAACGCCATTGTGTAATATTATTTGGTTTTGGAACTGGTGGGTTCCAATTAAAATCACTGTCTAACGTCCAAGAAGGCCACGGTTGTTCAATATAAAATCTATCTGAATCTGGAGCCCAATTATCTCCTATTGATGGAGCTACCCCTCTCCATTCTCCTGTTCCTTCTTGATACATTCCTGCTGCTTTCCAAGTACCAGTAGTTTGTCTAACTTGATTAGCAAAAGCAGTAGTTAATTCATCACTGATACCGTTTTCATCAGAAATATCTGTTTCAGCTACAACAATAACATCAACTACAACATTATTTTCATCTATTTTTGCTGCATTGTATAACATATAGTTTCTACTCCTCTTTATATCTTCTGAATTTTGTTTGGAATAATAATTCCATAAGCCCAAAATTACCTTTACGCAAACTGCGCTTGTGAAGCAAACGCTGTAAATGCTGCATCACCAGTTTTTATAATTGTGTACTGGTACACGTCAACTGAGTTAACATTTCCCGCAGTAGGTGCTGAACCTCCCTGCCATTCAGGAGTCACCGTTGATCCATCAATTTGAAATACATTGTTGTAGTAAGCAGTACCACCTTGAGTTACTAAATGTGCAACTGTGATAGACTCACCAGCATCCATAATAGTATTTAAAGTTGTAGAACCGTCTCCTCTAACATTTAAAGTATAGTTGCCTGAAGCATTTGAAGTAAAATACCATACTGCTTGTGTAAGAACATCGTAGTTAACAGTTCCTGTAGCAGCCGTAGCTTCTACTGTAACTTTTTCTGCAACACTTTCAATTTTACCTTGACCATCTACAGTAAATCTTCCGTAACCGTTAGGGGCTACAGTCATATCAGCGTTAGCGCCATCTGTAATAGTAACTGTTCCTGAGTTAGTTCCGCTGTTTGTACTTAAAATTAAATCAGTTGTTCCGCCAGTAGTTAATGTCAGAGTTCCAGCACCATTAGATGTTAAAACTGCTGCCGCTCCTGAGTCTCCAACTTTTACAGTATCACCTGCAAGAACAACATCTCCAGTTCCTTTTGGAGTCACGTTGATGTCAATGTTTGAGTCATCACCAGTAGATGAAAGAGTAGGTCCTGCACCTGTCGCTGCGTTTGCAATTGTAAATTCGTTTACCGCTGATCCAGTAGCTGTTAAAAGAGCTAGTTGGTTTCCGTTAGTATCTAAAATAGAAGTTCCTATTGCAGGAGACGTTAAAGTTTTATTTGTTAAAGTTTGAGTTCCAGTAAGAGTTACATCACCAAAATTTAATGAATAAATATCTGGGTTAGTTCCATCGTTTGCTGTAGCAAATACAAGTTGATCACCTTTGTCTGTTGCACTAAAAGTAAATGAATCTCCTGAACCAGTTACATATTTAAATTGTACTGTGTAAGCACCAGATGTTGAATTTCTTAAAAAATAAAATGTTTGTGCATCTAAAGGAATTGTTACGATTTGGTTTCCAGTAATACTTCCTGTGAATTCAATCATTCTGTGAGACATTACTGCCCCAGTTGCTCCATCAGAAACTGATAAGTTTGTAGTTTGTGCACCACCTGCTATAGATTGTGCAGAATATCCACCAGCAATTTGCTCGATGATATTTAAATTCGTATTTGTTTTTGTTCCCCAAGTACCGGCATTTTCACCGGTTGCCATTAATTCTACGCCAAGCGCTGTGTATGTTGATGCCATAATTTTTTGTTCTCCTTAATCAATTAAGCAGCATGATTTACATCTGTATAAGATGTATTGCCGGTTATGTCAATATCTTTGTAACCTATTGTTCCAAAGCCAGTTGTACCTATTTCTGCGGTTGCTTCAACCCCTGTTAATCCCACAACGTCCGCAGGAGCAATAGCTCCTACACTTGCTGTTACAGCAGATGGTGCTGTTAATGTAACTCCTATTCCTGAAACAATAGATCCAACTGCAGAAGTTAAAATAGCCGGTGTAGTTACACCATCACTACCAATTATAATTAATTGTGTTTCTGTAACCTCTATTGATCCTACACTTGCTGTTGCTGATTGTCCTGTTAATCCCACAACGTCTGCAGGAGCAATAGCTCCTACACTTGCTGTTGCTGATACTCCTGTTAATGGAACACCTATAGCAGGTACAATTGCTCCAACACTTGCTGTTGCTGATTGTCCACTTGGTACATATGAAAACTCTAAATTAATGGATCCAACACTTGTTGTTGCCGCACTAGGTGCAGTTAGTCCTACGACGTCCGCAGGTAACAAAGATCCAACACTTGTTGTTGCTACTGGTAGTGCCGTTAATTGAACTAATTTATTAAATGAGTCTCCATAAGGTTCTTCACCCCAACCATTTCTACCCCAACCAACTAAAGTACCGGCATTATCAAAGTCTCCGACTTGAGAAGTCATTTGACTTGGAGCCGTTAAATCTGCAATTGAAAGTTGAGTTGTTGTTAAAGACCCTAATGAAGATGTTAAATTAGTAGGCGCAGTTAAAGGGGCATCTATAAATTGTTCAGCAATTAAAGATCCTAATGAAGTGTTTAAAGCAGCAGGTGCAGTTAAAGCGACAGCAAAGTTTACACCCCAACCATCATTACCCCATTGAGCTCCACCCCAACCGTTTTGATTAAAGGCTGTTAAAGAACCAACTGAAGTTGTTGATGCAGATGGTGCTGTTAAAGAAATTGAAACAGTATTTGATTGCCAGGAGTTATCTCCCCAGGCTACTGAAGGACTATCACCACCCCAGATAGATGCCATAAGGATTTACCTCCTTATGCTATTCTAACTATAGCCGTTGTCGCTGCTTTAGCTGGGAATTGAATAGTAAAAGTTCCACTTGAAACTGTTTTGTCTCCACCAAAAGCTACTGCACAAACAGCAGGATCACCTGTTGCAGTGTCATTGTAGATTAAACATCCATTCGCTGTGAATGATGCTGACGTAAAACTAACGTCATCAAAATCAGCACAAGCTGTTGATCCATCTAAAGATGGAGTAATGTTTGTTAAAGCTTTTCCGCCTGCAGTGTAAGCAGATCCAGAAGAGTTAGTAATTTCTTCTGATGTAGAGTAAGCAGTAGTTGATGCACTTAGAGTTGCAGAACTTGTGTATAATGCAATTTTAAAAGTATTTCCTGTAGACGCTGTAAAGTTATGAGTCGCAGTCATAAGTTCGTTTTTAAAACTGTTACATATTGCCGATGTTATTGCCATAATTTTTTCTCCTTATTTATGGAGACGGTGACTTAACTGGTATTCTAACTGTTCCGTCAGTATAGTCGTCTCGTCTTCGTCTACCCAGTTGCATTCCTGCGAACTGTTGTAGTGCATTTTTATACTTATTTTCATACAGTGTCAACATATCTATTGGACCTTTTAAAAATCCATATGCCTCCACCAAACAAGCATACAACAAACCTTGTGGGAAATATGTGCTTAAATAAGTCTCCGAATTTCCATCACTCCCAGAACCTAATCCTGTAGGATATTTATTATAATATACTCTAAACATATAATTTGCGTCAGGTGTAGGAGCTAGATACATCCCCCCAGATGTTGTGCTAGATGTGCCAGTTGCCCCACCAAACATAGCATAATATTTAGGTAAACCGGTTACATCTTGTGATGTCAAATCCCCTTCTGGTCCTGTTAATCTATCTACATATTCTGATAAATACGTTTGATCCTTTTTCTCTAACCAAGTTCCTTTTCCTTGTGTGTTAGCTGTAGAATCAAAAACTTCTATACCTCTTATAAATAAAGCACCTGCTGGCGCATTAATCGTATTATCATCTGCAACTAAAGTCCCTTCTTGAACTTTTCTATCAGCGTCCATTGGAAGTTCTTGATTGATTCTCATTTCAGCGGCCATGATGATTCCATCTAAAATAGTTGTTGTAAAAACATCTGTACCAACTTCAGTGTAATCTTGAATAGCTTGTTTTAATGTATCGTATGTATATTTTGAAATTCCTGACATAATTATGCTCTATCATTTATGGGTCCAATTGTACATTGAAAACCACCTCCCGTTTCTGTGCTTGATGCAGCGTTAGTTAGTGTAACATTTATACCATCAAATTGTGTAGTTGTAGATGGTTGACCTGTACTTGGAACCGATGTCTCATTTAAAGAAACAACCTTATAACAACCAAAAACTTTTGCTAAATTAGCATGAGATCCAGCAACTGTAGATACAGGAGCTGTTCCTCTATAGGGTGCACTTGTTCCTCTAGTACAACCTGTTAATTGATTCGTAGATCGTCCTGTATATTTTATAACTTCATTTTGATACATTCCAACTTTTAAAGGATCGTTTGTATCTTGAGCAGTTAATACTTTTTCAATTACTATAAATCCAGAAGTTGGAAATTCAGAACCATCTGTTAAATCAATTGTAGTAGCACTATCTGTTATTGCTCCATTTAAGGTAGTAGACATTTGTAATGTTGAAATTGCTATACCACCTACAGGAGATTTAACATTTCTAAATCTTACAAAGTCATTTACTTGTAAAGCGCCATTTGGAAAATTAATTTTTAAAGTAGTATTGGATGAAGTTACAAAAGGGTTTTCAGGTAAAAAATCTTCTGTTGGAAATTCTGTTCTTGCAGTTCTTGCTCTTTGTAAAGCTTGTGGATCTGCACTTGTTGGTTTAGGTTCTAATTGTGGTTGTTTAGGCTCGTATTCTGAAATATGAACCAGGGCGCCATTCCATTCTCTAACCATTTCGTTGTATGGAAAAGCCATACCAGATCTGTCTGAAATTGCTAAAGCGTATTTACCTTGTGAAAAAGTAGTCATTAACTAACACCGGGATAATATATTTTAGGAGAGATGTATGTGGAGTTAGAAGAACCATCTTCATCTTCTGCTCTTAATAACTCATCTTCATATAATAATTTTAATTCTTGAACTCTTTGTGGTGCATATTTTACAGCTAAGTAATATGACAGTCCTGCAATCATACATGGTATAAATCTATAAGGAACATCAGTTGCATTTGTGTAAGCACCCACATCATCAATTCTTTTTGTGTAATAAAAATTTATAAAATCACCAGCTTGTGAAGTGCCCGGTGTTAAATATAAAGTAACAGTTGTTTTATCAATAAATCTTTGAACCCAATATTGTGTGGGTAAACCTTTACTTGTTTTATTAGAAAACCCTTGATACTGTGATCTACTAATTTTTGTCATAGGTGTATCTACATTTGTAGATGCAACCCTATAATTTAATTCTTGTATGTCAGTCATTCCGTTTGGAAACTGTAAAACAGTATCACCACTGCTGTGTGTAGCAGCTGTGCTTCCGTTAACACCTCTAACACATCCTGTTAGGTTCAATGAGGAGATTCCAGAATAAGTAATCTGTTCTGTTCCAATAATAATTATACCGCTTGTAGGCAATCCTGTAACCGAAGCAACACCAATAGTTGTTACAGTTGCATTTATACCTGCAGATAAAGTTGTGCTGATACCATCTGAAGAACCGTCAGATGGTGATCTAAAAAATGTATATACTGCTTGACCATCTACTAAAGTTACACTTTGATTTTTAACTTCCCAAAAATGTAATCCTCTATTTCCCCATTCTGAAAATAAAATATTTAAAGATCTCTTAGCAGTTTTTAACTGATAACCAGAGACACTTTGCATACCAATACGTTCGTATGCATCTTCAATAATCTCATCTATTCCAAGGTTTTTATCAAAAACATAAGAACTCGAAGTAACATTAGCCACTCAGACCTCCTAGCTTAAGTTTGGACCAGAAAATTTGTCTGTCAATAAAGTATAAGCAGCGATATTTGTTTTAGTTTTACAAAAAATTCCTTTTGGAAATAAAATTCCATCTTCAGGAAAGTTAAAATTAATTACATCACCTGTTGGAACATCTGCAAGAAATAAAGTTGTTCCTGAATTCGATGTTGTTGTAAGTTCTAAAACACCTGCGCCCCCACCATCAGAAGCAATAATTATACCTCTTAATCTTATTGGTGGTTCTACAATAGCTGTTGCACCTGCAGCTGCATCGGATCTCGTTGCTTGTATATCATTTTTAAATCCCATTTGTTCTCCTTATATTTTATGTGGGGCCGAAGCCCCACACTAATTATTTATTAAACTGCCGCGCTAAACGGAGTTGCTGGTGTACCAGTACAACCAGACTCTACATCAACTTTCCATTGAGTAGAACTAATTACAGTACATGTAACTTTTGCAAAAGTTACACCACCAGTTGTACTACCGTTTAAAGTAATAGTGTCTGATGCTGCAACAGTTTCAAAACCAACAACGTTATCAGAAGAGTCGTCAATAAATTTTGCGCCTCCAACCATAACATCGTTAGCGTTTGCAACTTGTACAACAAAATCTCCAGTCTTAGTAATTGATGCAAAAATTTCAAAACTTGCACCTATGTTACTTAGATTGTTTAGATCTGCTCCTGGTCCTGCAACTGCAGAATCAGCGTTAGCATTAATTGCTGGTAATGTGTAAGTTACTGCACCTGCTGCATCATTGTGTACAATTCTACCCGCATGAGTAGCAACTGTTAATGAAACGCTAGCGTCAGCGTCTACAACATTAGCTGGACCTGTAGTAATAAATCCATTTTTAGATGTTACTGGTCCTTGAAACGTAGTGTTTGCCATATTATTATCCTCCTAGTTATTTGAATACCGTCTCTAGGCCGTCGACTATACGCGTCGATATTCAATTTTATGTATAGTGTGAGTATTATATGTTATTTTTTAGTAGAGTGCAAGAGAGCCTGTAGTGTGGAGTGGATTTTTTCCAACGATGTAGCTTTTTATTAAGTAGCTACTGAAACTTGTGGAGCTGATCCTTCGACAGTATTCTGTCTGTGGGCAATAGCTGCTTCTTCCAGCTTGATCTTTGTAATGACTTCTCTAACTTTGTCATCAATTCTGACCATTTCAAGAGTATACTTATCATTAGATAGATGCTCTTGTTCCCACTTCAACTCCAAGGACCTTTTTTGTTTGTAAAGGTCTTGTATCATTTATAACCTCTTCATAAGTTATTCGATAAGGAAAGTTTCTAAACATTCCCGATTTTTCCCAAACTATACTATTTTCTCCTAGCTTGTCAACTATTGATTGCTCTAAAGAAATGGCATCATCTTTAGATTCTACTTCAAATCTACCGTGATGATCATAAGCATATATGTTTATTAGGAATTTTTTCATGGTTTTATCTTTCTATTTATTAATTGTGGCGAGACTATGTCCCGCCACAAAAATTAAGTATTAAGCTCCTGGAGAACCGAAGATACCTCTAGGGTCAGATACGCCAAATACGTATCTTTCTCTAGCTTTGTATCTAACATTACCAGTATCGAAGTCACCTTCCATTTTAGTAGTCAATGGAGATCTTTCGAAATGTTTCATACCATTTGGCACATCTGTAGTAATGAAAAACGCGTCAGTGTCTGTTAAGAAATTATTAACAGAGTATCCTTGAGGAATCATCCCCATAGATCTGATTGCGTTGATATCATTATCAGCAGTTCCAACTCTACCAGCAGAAGCCATAAGTCTTTCCGCTGTGAATTGTAGTGCAGATGGGATGATCATCTTAACAGCTTTTGCAGCGATCTTTAAACCTCTTTCATCAGTAAGAGCAGCAATGTCAATCATTGATTGCTCTAGTGAAGTTTCGTTTAAGTCCGCAGCAGTTGTCAACGTATTCTGGAAAGTTCCAGCAATAGTTGGGTGAGCTGTGTTGAAAAGAGTTACACCATCACCAGAAGTGAAAGTACCGCCAGGCATTCCATTATTTAGTGGGTTAACTGCTTTAACTTGTTTAGTTTGAGCCATAGATCTTGCTAAAGCTTTTGTGTATCTAGAAGCAAGTCTGTCATACAGGTTGTCTTCAATAGCTTCCTCAGTGATAGCAAACGCTAACGCAATTGTTTCGTTAGTGTATCTAGCTGTGAAAGTTTCTTGAGCTTGATCGTATCTTACACCAGAACCTTCCGGTTTAACTGATGCTTGAGCGAATCCTGATAACATAACTTCTTCTTCAAAAGCTCTGTCAGATGACTCAGTAGTATAAATTTCAGCTGACTGATTTTCATACTGTTTATATTCCAGGCCGAATAAAGCATTCAAACCTGGCTCTAGTTCTTTAACTAGTTGATTACGTGATATAGCCATAGTTATTCCTCCTTATATCCCTGCTACGTTGTTCCCTAAGATATGTTCACAAATCATAACTCTAAGAGCAAAGCCCTCAGCAGTTGTATCAGAATGATCAGGATCTCTAGAAACACCGATTATTTTTAATTGTGCGATACCTGCATCTGTTGTAGCCGAAATTTTTGATTTCGAAATAAACAGAGGAGATACCCCAACATCGTTAACTTGGTCTGCACACTCGCCTACTTCGTTCTGATTGAAAGCTGTATCAGCAGACATAACCTCATACATTTGTTGAGGATTGTCTGTAACATAAGCTACGATATCAGTCGCAGTATTAGACGCTGGTGAGAAGTTACTAAACGTTGGTTTGTTTGAAGTTGCATCAGTATAGAATACTCCATTCAGTGTACCGAGGTTATTCGCCCCTCCGTCTCCTGAAGCAAGTACAACTCCGTCTGCAGTTAATTGCACTAAACATGCGTGCGAAATTAAAGCAGAAGAAGCCGCAACACTGTACTCTGACATAGCAGCGTTGTTATATGCCTGACCAACCATTTTAATGGGTCTGAATCCAAACCCAGTTGTTGACGCATTAGCCATATTGTTTTCTCCTTATGTGACCTACCCTTGCGGGCCTCCAGTCACGGTTTAATGTTCAATCGCTGGTTTGATTCGTTAAAAATTTTTAACTTTTCTTGCCACCGAAGGTTGTACGAGTTTGCATATCGATATCGATAGGCATTCCCCTATGCTGTTCCTTCATAAGATCGTTGTCGATTGCGGTCTGTTGATCTTGAGCTTGTTTCTCAAAATACTCTTGTCTTGACCTTGCGATCTCTTCCGGTACCCTAGTCAGCACTAGGCCTCCGTGCCCGATAACCCCTGCGTATTTGCCGTCGGCGATTGCTGGAAAGTCCTCTTGAGGATATTCGTCTGCTCTTACTAACTCATACCCGGACCTTAAGCGTCCTTGTATGTTTTTCGTATCAACAAATCCTAAGACTTCTATTCTGACCCATCTGTGTCTGAATCCGTCTGGCGCGTTGGGCGTATCTAAGTACGATGGTGGAGTCCAAACTTTTGGTCTCTCTTTTGGAGCTACCGTTTTTGATTGTGTTTCAACTTTTGTCGAATCACTTTTTCTTGTTTGGCTCGCACGAGTTGGTGTTTTATTTTCCATATGCCTATACCTCCTTCGTGTTTATAAGTTGTTTCGCATACTCTTCTAGTGGCACACCTAATTTTCTCGCTATTGCGACTTGAGAAGATGTGAGTCTCACTTGTTTGCGACCAGTCTTTGTACTACGCGTTGCAGAGGCAACGTTTTGTGTAGGTTTACTAGTCTGTTTTTCTTCTACTGGTCTATCAAATTTTTGGGGAAATTCAAGTCTTATTCTTCTGTCAACTTCCTCATAATATTCGTCAGACTGAGGATCCATACCTTCTTCTTCGGTAAGTTTCCTATGTAGATCGAAAGCTGTGTAGGTCATGGCATTATCTTTACCAAACCATTCATTTTTTTCAGCCCATGCTTCTGCTTTAGGGTCTCTAGCAGGAGGTGCGGCCTGTTGTACTGATTGTTGTCTAGATTGTGTAGGTTGTTCTTTTGCTGCAGTTTCCTGTACTTGATGTTGAGTTTTTAATTCAGCTAACTTACCTTGTTCATAACCTAATTGAGATATTTGGGTTAAAGCTTCTACTTCTGCTTTAGAATCTTCATTTTGTCTTGCTGCTGCAAGTTTAGCTTGCGCTGCTGCAATAGACGACGAAATTCTCCCTTCCATTTCATTAACATAATTTTTATCTAAAGATGTTGCTTGAGTTTGAAATTGATCTCTTTCTTGTTTTACACTTTGAGCATAACGTAAAGCTTCTTCTTTTTGTCTTTCAGCTTCACGCATTTTCTTTGTGAGTTTAGCTATTCTTTTCTTAACTCCTTCAGAATATTCTTCAACTGCTTGACTGTTGTCTTGTTGTTTATCACTTTTTTTCTCGTCAGAGCTCTTCTCAACAGTTCCTCCCTCGGCACTGACTTCCCTGCTATCAGACTGCTCGTTAGGTTTCTCAATTGTGTCATCGGGCTCATTATCGAACGTAACACTTGCTTCATCTTTTTTTACCTCTTTTTCATAAGTCTTATCTGCTTCTTTTTCTACTTCTGGTAACTCTACTTTTGCACCCGGTCCGGATGTATCTAAATCAACCATTTGCTCATTAGATAATTTTTCTTCTTTGTCTGGCATAGTTTTTCTCCTCTATGATTAAAATTCGTGGAAGATATCTTCGGGGTTTTCCACGGTCGCTAAAACTTCATCATCATTGAGAAGTCTTATCTCACCCCCATCTATTTTGATACGTGATCCGGCATATCTTGCGAATATAATCCAATCACCTTTCTTGCACCATGGACCTTCTGGATATCTCTCTTTGTCGTAACAATGAGGACCCATGTCCAATACTAAACCACAAGTAGATGCAACTTGTGATCGTTCGATAGTGTCTTCTGCTAATATGATTCCACCTTTAGTTTTTTCTTTTTGTTTAAAAGGTAAAACTAAAACTCTCCAACCTGTTGGAGAAGGTAATTTTGATGATTCGTCAATTTCTTTTTTCTTAGTAGGTTCAACGCCTACTAGTTTTTTATTTGGTAACTCAATTTTCGGTTTTTGAGTTGATGTTGATAATGGTTCCGTCTTTGTCATTTTGCTCCTTTTTATTTAGCAGGGTGGATATTTCCTGATTTAAATACTGATACGTTCGTATCTGACCTAACATATACTGATATTTCTCCATATTGTCAACACCACCTGATGCCATTGAAGATACAATATCGTCATGTCTCATTTTTATTATTTTTCTTATCTTATCTATAAAAGTTAGTTCATCCATTATTTCTTTTTCCTTTTCTTTGGTTTTATTTTGCCACCATATTTTTTAGTCCATTTTTTTGCAATGGCAGGCTTTTTTGCAAATAAATATTTACGTTGTTTTTCAGATTTAAAGGGCACTTCTGTCTCCTCTATAATCTTTAATTGCTTCTAACTTTTCTTGAGCATCAGCAATTTTTTGAAACAACTTATCGATTTCATCTATGTGTTGTGGGTGTTCTCCGATGCCTACAGAATTTTCTAAATATATTTTTATTGTAGCATCTGCTTCTGAAATTTGTGCTGCGTATCTATCTTCTAAAGCGTCTAGTATTGCATTTTTCATTTAACATTTCCATCTTCTACGTGCCTGTCTCAGTCTTGAGTTAGGATCTTTTGCAGCTTTAGGAAATTGTTTCATTTGTCCTGCACTTCTTGCGCAGTATGATTTTCGCCTTTTAGCGGCAGCGGACCCTTTTTTAACTTTACCAGTCACAGCTGTTTTTAGTTTTGAACCGGGATTTTTTCTTCTATAGGCAGCGACACCGGCTCGTGTCATACCTGCGCCCTTTTCTGTAGGACGAAAATTTTTCTTATTTCTTGCTGGCATGTTATCTTGCTTCCGCATTATACCCTGCCTCCCATACTCATTTTTTTTCTTTTAGTAAATGTTGAAACGTTAGTTGGCTTACCGCCTGGATTACCGGCTGCTCTTTTTCGTTTGACAGCAGAGGCCTTTTCGCCTTTTGTCATCCGTGTGGCTTTTGCAAGTGGAACGCACTTGGGGTACTTGCGCTTCGATCCGCTCGCAGATTTCCTTCCACAAGGTTGATATTTTCCATCTTTCTTTGGAGCGCCAATGTCTACCCATTTTTGATTGACCCATTTTTTTAAATCACCCATTAGACTTCTATAATTGTAGACATGTCCTCGATAACCATGCCACCTACACGCATTGGTTTTCTAATTTTACCACCATTCTTTGCACTAGCTCTTACTTTGCCCTTGCATACTTTTGAAGCATACATATTGGCATAGGCCGATGGATACACTTTAAATTTACGCTTCGCTGCGGCTTTACCTTTTGGACAAAGCTTTGCCATTATTTTTTCTTCCTTGCTCTACCACCTTTTTTAGCAACCATTCTTTTTGGATTGTATCCAAATTTCTTTGCTAACTCAGGTTTCTTTTTAGCTAGTTTAGCTAGACCAGGATTTTTACTTTTACTTATCGCTTTCGCCATAACTCTCCTTTATTTATTGATCTTGCCTTTTTTCTTCATTGCAGAACCAAACTTACCATAAGACTCATCTCTAGAAGCTTTTAATTGCTTTTTAGTTCTTTTCTTTTTGATTCTCATAGCGATTGATTCATCTTTTCTATCTTTGTAACCTTGTTTCTTTTTTTTAACTCGGCCACCTTTTTTCATCATAGCACCACCTTCCATGCCCATGTCTGATGGATAATAACCAGATCTCATATCTCTTCTCATCATTCCACCACCCATAGCTTTTGCTCTTCCGCCAGAAGCTAGTTTTTTTCTTGGGTTAGTTGTTTGTGTATTATAGTTTGGATTTGCCATATTATTTTCTCCCTTTTTTTAATGCTCTTCCGAAGCCACGTTTTGCAGCTCCGCAACCTACACGGCCACCTTTTTTCATTTTTGCACGTCCGCCATCTTTAGCTGCAAAATCACTTTCACCTAATCCAGACATCATACTATAATCTGGTACAAAGTTATTTCGTTCAGCTCTCTTAGCTGCTCGTTCGGCTTTCATAGCTGCTGAGTAAGCTGATTTATTTGGATATGTAGTGCCACCACTTTGAATGCTACCATCACTTAAAACATTAATAGCTTTTTGATTTAAACCGCTAACTTTTTTACCACCTTGATAAATTCCAACACCGTCGCCTAAGTTTTTATTTGTATTTCGAAACTTAGTTTTAGTGTTTCCAACACCAGTGTTGACTCCTTTTTTATAAACTTGACCTATTGAGTCTACTTTTAATCTTGGAATTGGATTAACGTCAGGTTTAGGTTTAGGTACAGTAACAATTTTTTCTTTAAACTCCATCATATCAGAACCTTTGTCATCTTCTGATGATCTAATTCCAGCATCAATAGCCGCGTTTCTTTTATTTCTTGCAGCTAGTCCTAATCCACCTAATAGAAGTGCTCCTAAAATTTTTTTATTTCGTCTTCTAGATTTTTTGCTCATTATTTTTTACCACCGTTTTTAAATATTTGTGTTCCCTTTATACCATAAATACTAGCCACGACAAGGATCCATAAATTTGTGAACCATGATGGGAGCGACTGGAAATGCTCGAAGAAGACTTTAATCTTGTCCATCGCCTGTACGTCGTCTGAAAAGACTCCATATGCAAGCACCAAAATGGGCAGTGTCAATATTATGAGAACTGCCTCGTCCTTATAATCCGATTGACGTGCTTCTAGCAATTTACCCTGGTAAGCTTCCTCACCTCGAGCTTGACGCTCTGCATGTAACAGTTGTGCGTCGGACATTGCTACTTTCGCCTTCTGCTTATTAGCATAAATTTTACTACCAGCAGAAACGGCTAATTTAATTGCCGAGAACCACATGTTAGTACCAAGTAGCCTTTACAGGTTTTTTGTCAGCTCTAAGTCTTTTAGTGCCTCTTACATCCACAACTTGTGATTCAAAAGGTTTAGTTGCTTCAATAACGATTCCGCCTTGTTGCATACCATCTTTATCAGCACCCAGCTCTGGAATAACATTTGGGTTTTTATTTTTTTTAGTCATAGTTTCTCCTTATACTATCTTTTAGGACCTTTCAAGATCCTAACATCTGTTTGTTTTATCATGTCATTGACCATTTTTGAGTCAATTCCCATTTGTGTTTTTGTTAGCGATGTATCGGCTCTTAGTTCTGCCAATTCTTCGTTCTGTTGTAACTTCTCATCAAACTGCTGTTGACCCATTAATTGCTTAGATCTATCTAAATTAATCTTTTCTTGTGCTTGATCACGTTTTGCAGCGTCATCCATAGCTCTTAAATCAAGTTCTCTTGCTTTTAATGCTGCAACAGGGTCTCCGTTAAAGCCACCCATGATTTTATTTTCTTCATTTTTAAATTCTTCAGTCATTTCTGCAATTAATTTAGCTTTTCTAGACTCTAAACTCATAGACATTTGCATAATTTGTTGTTGATACTGCGGATCTTGCTGTAACATTGGGTTTTGTTGCGCCATTTGTTGCATTTGCATCAATTGTTGTATCTCATCTCTAAATTCTACCTCTAATTGCTCTTGTGCCATCAAAGAAATGTGTTCAAAAATGTTTTTTTCGAGTGCACCCATTACAACCGGACTATTTCTAGCAATATTCGTCGCCATAAAGTTTAAATGAGTTGTAATATGCGCTTGATGGTCCTGTCCTTTGAAAGCTTGAAATGGTTTGTTGCTCATTGCAAGAATATTTTCAGTTGCAGGGTCCATTGGTTGTGGTTGTTGCGGTGGTGGTAAAATTTTATCAATATTTTTTATACCAATCGCTGTGTACATTGAATGAAATGCTTCATACAAGTTATGCATTTGCGGATTTGACATCGCAAGTTGTAATTCTGTTTGTGCTAAACTAATTCTTTGTGATTGAGAAAAAATGTTTGGATCTGCAACAGGTATAATATCTATTTTATCATCAAAATCTGCAACTTTAATATTTCTTTGACCACCCACTACATCATAAGGATACTCTTGAGGTAGATAAGTTTTAAAAACACCGGCTAATAATTTAAATTCATTTTTCATCGCCACATACAATCTTTTATGTATGGCTGACATGACCCTGGAGCCTCGCTCTAAGAGGGCAATAGTCGTTCCAACAGCTGCCTGCTGGTTGCCGTCACCGACCTGCATGTCAGCTATGGCGGCAAATCGTTGCCCTGCCGAAACCACTACTCCCATCAACTGTAATAATGTTGGTGAAGGTTCTTTAAATGGTAATGGCATAAATGCATCTTTAATACTTCCTCCAGGTGCATCTACATCTCTGAATTCTCCAGGTTGGATTGCCTGCGCTTCGTCTCTTACTCTTATTCCTCGTTGTTTAAATCCTGCAGGTAAATTACTTAGTGTACCTGCGTCTAGTAGTTGTCTTAGTGCAGTAGTTGCCGTTCTAGACAAACCACCGATCATATGAATTAAACCAAAACCGTAAAAACCCATACCCGGTAAAAATTTAAAATGAACAAAATAATCTATTTTAGATTTTGTCGGATCTTCAGCTTGAAAGTTTCTTCTAATTGATAATATTTCTCTACTACCCATTTCAAGAGTCACAATGTATGGAAGTTTAATTCCTGTTGGTTCTCCTGCTGAGTCTTTATCTTCAAAACCATCTAAATCTAAATCAGTGTGTATTTCTAAAATAGTAAAGATGTCTTCGTCTTTTCCTTTTGTAACACCTTCTAGTTCTCGTTCTTTTTTCTGTACTTCTGTTTCTTCATTGTAACCTGGTGTTAGTTCTATGTCTTTGTAAAAACCTGATACTTGTTTTTTTCTAACTTCGTTTTCAGACATTTTAATCATGTGAATAACAGACTCTGCATCTTCTAAAGAAGTTGCAGTGTATGGAACAACTAAATCATCAGCCGGTACAAATTTAGACACGGCTCTGCCAAGTAGTTCATCGTAATAAACTTTCTTGAACGCAGAGCCGGCAAGAGGGAGATAAAAAAGCATTTGATCGAACTCGGGTTCATACTCCTTCATCACATCCATGAGTTGATAGTTCATGAATTCTTTAACTCTGTTTGATTGATCTTCTCTAGCTCTATCTGCTAGTCCAACTATTCTAGTATGTACTGGACCATTAGCCGGTAATAATTCTTTGTAAGCTTGTGCTTGAAATTGTGTTACTGCTTCTGCAAGAACAGGATGCGTTGCACCACTTGCTCCTTGAAAAGGTTGAGTTGGGTTTTCATATTTAAATCCTAAAAGATCTAAACCTTTTGTGTAACTATCTTCCCAATCTTTTCTTGAAGATTTATATTGATTATAATTTTCTGCAAGTTCAGAACCTAATTTACCTAAAACCTCTTCTGGTAAAAGTTCTGCTAAATTATCAAAATGAGATTCGCCTCCACCTGCATTAACTGCTTCTGGATCGAAATTAATTGTTGCTCCACCATCTTCGTCTTGAGTTATTTGAATGTCTTCTGGTCCAACTTGTTCTTTAATATTTTCTTGTTGAGCTTCAACAATTTCGTCTTCTCCAGGTATTTTAATTTCAGTCTCTACGTTTGGTAGGGCTTTGTCTATATCTGCCATTTATATTCTCCGAGTTCCTTATGTTTGTAGCTTGTTTTGTCTGAACATTCAACCCTTGTGAGTCAGGTCCTTTTAAAGGTGGGATTTCCTTCCATTTAACGTGTTGCATATTTACAACAAGAGTTTTATTCTTCACTAAACATACCTCTCTTATTTCTGTAGTCATCAAACATTTCGTATCCACTAATACCAGCAGATAACGCAAGACCTGGTAAACCAAATCTTCTTGATACAGTTTTCAACACACTTGGACTAATTCCAAGTCTCATAGTTTTTGCAATTGTAGGACTTAATCCTTTGGTAGCAAATTCAGTTGCAGGACCTGCAAATGCAGCCCCCAAATAATTCATTGGATTAGTTGCAATCTCAGCTAATGAATCACCTTGTTGTACTTGACCTGCAATAAATAAAGGTTCAGTTGCAAGTAATGCAGCCGGTGTACCTAAAGCACTTAAACCTCTTCCTAAAGTTTTTAATGCAGTCTTTGTAATTCCAGATTTTTTTGCACCTAACGCTCCACTTCTCGCAGCTTCAATAGTTGATGGTGCGACTGCTGCAGTTCCTGCTACAGCACCAGCTCCAATAACAGGTAACTGATAATCTAATACTGCTGGACTTTTTTCTGGTGTATCATCTAACTGTCCTGTCACCATATCTATTAATAAATTTTTTTGTTGTTCTTCGTTTGATAAATAAGTTGTTGGATCATCATTCATAAATGTTTTAACAGCACCAGTTGCTGCTGCACCGACTGCAGCTAGTGCACCAAACTTACCAGCCCCTCTTGTCAAAGGACTTTGTAAAAATTTTGTTGCTGCATTTTTAACGGTTGCAAGTGGTCCGCTTTGTACATCTAGGTTCTGTAATTTTTGAGCAGATCCCACAGGATCTTTTTCCAAAGCTAGAGCACAGGTCGTAGATATACCGCCTGTTTGATAATTTAAAATAGTTCGACAAGATTGCGGAGATTTTTTTACAGCCCTAACTAATTTATTAAACAAATCAAATTCAGGTCCTTTAGAAATAAAATCAGATGCAACAGATCCTTTAGGCATTCCTTTTAATCTTTCGTCTCCAAAACTTTCAAAAAATTTATTACTTTGTTTTAAAGATTTATCTATATCAAATAAAAGATCTGAATCTTTTACTTTACTAATTAATGGGGCGTCTTCTGTCATTTTAACTTTATCTGTAAATTTAAAATTTACACCTTCTAAAAAATTACCGGATCTTTTATTAAAATCTTTTGTAAGATTTTCTATTTTTAATTTTACATTTGGTTTTTCTGTTTTTGATGCAGTATTATATTCTGAGATTAATTCCATTAAAGGCTGGTCATACGCAAAATACTTAGCTTGATTAAATCTTCCAGGAACATAACGTCCTCTTGCAATGTAATCTTTTGGTAATTTTAAATCTCCTGTTTCACCTAAAGCTCTTGCAATTCTATGTTCAAATTGTAGGTTGCCTGTGTCTGATACTTTGTATTTAAATAAATTAGGATACTTATTACTTAATGATTTTAAAATACCAGATCTGTTTCCTAATATTTGATTTAATTCTTTTGTGTAAAACGCTTTATCTGCAGAAGATATTTTAGGATTTTTTGTAAGTTCTTTTAAATATTCAGCAAGATTAAATATTTTTCCAAAATCTTTTAACTTTCTACCAAAGTCAAAATTTAACTGACCAAAGAATCTGGCAGGTATTGAGTTAGCATTTCCTTTTACAGATCTTGTAATAGAAAAATCTTTTGCAAATTTTCTCATTGTATCTATTTCTTTTTTTGTAAATTCTGATTCTGGATTCGTATAAAAAGCTGTTAACAGCCCAGCCGTTTTTTCATAGTTAGGATTGTTAGTGAAAAATTTAGTACCTATGATCTGTCTTAACGCAGTTTGATTTTCAGAAACTTTTTTCTTTCCATACACATCACCATAAATTTCCAAGTCCCTTGGAATTGAAAAAGATTTAGAATCTTTTTTAAAAAAAACATTTTGAGGATCAACTCTTTCTGGAACTGTATTATATTTTGATGTATTAAATTTTTTAAATAATTTTGTTTCTACTTGTTTAATAGTTTTGTTTTTTGGATCTTTAGTTAATTTATCAATTTCTTTAATTAACTCATCGGTATATTTCTTTTTTTCAATTGTGTATGCTTTTGTAGCTTCTGATTGAACACTTGTAATATTAAAAGGAGCAACTCTAGCAGCTTCCTCTGCTGCAGAAATAGTTACAGATTCTTGTCCTGCCTTCATTCTTTGAATGGCTTTCTTTAGTGATGAAACAGATCCTTTTTTTAAAATCTTAAAAATACTTTGAGCACTTAAACCACTTAGATACAGGTCTTTTACTCTTTGAAGATTATAAGGTGTTTTTACAGACACTACACCTCCAAAATACCAGCAATACCACCATCAGCATTTCTTTTTCTACCACCAAAAAGCTCGTCGATGTTTACTTTGTTCATATCGTCAATATCGTCTACAATAGTTCTTTCTTTTATATTTGGATTAACTTTACTTAAAAGTTCGCTAGTCTGTCCTCTTTCTAAAATAGTCATGTAGTCTTCTCCAAATGTTGCCTCAGCCCAATCTGGATGACGAAGAGCTCTCATCTTGTTTGCCAGTGAGGGACGATTATTTTTTTCAAACTGTCTAATTGTTTGAAACAATTCTGGATCATTTAATTTTATTTCTTCATCTATTAATTTTACATAGTCATCGCTATATATATTTGTGTCATCAAATTTAGTTTTAAGAAAATTTAATTTTCTACCAGTAACAATTTTATCTGCTTCTTGATTACCTTTAGTAATTGCATCAATAAGGTCCATACCTTCGTCCTTGTATTTCTTTACAAGTTCTTTTTCAATTTTTCCTCGCATAATACCGGATAGACCTTTAAAAATACTTGACACCATTAGACCTCCAGGATCTTAGCTAGTCCGCCTTTTGCAAAGTTTTGAGTGTTGTCAATAAACGTTGCAGTCAATCTATCGAACCTTGGATCACCTGGACGTAAGCCATTTGCATCTACGACATTGTTTAAAACTCTTTGCGTGAAGATTGCAATCTCCTCTGAACTTGCTCCTGATGGTAATGCTTCTGCAATCCTTGGACCAAAATATTTATTAACTAATGCTATAGGGTCTCCAGCAATTCCACCGCCACCTTCTGTAATATATTTAACATCAACTTCAGAAACTATGTCTGCGAATGTAGTATCATTAGGATTTTCTTTTTTTAATGCTTCTACTAAAAATTCTCTGGCACTTGCACGTTTAACGGGTACATCACCTTTGTTACTCATTACTGTTCTGTATTGTGCAGCGAGTTCAGGGTCTTGTTTTGCTAAAGATCTAATTGTTCTTTCAAATCCTGCAAAGCCTTGTTCAAGTGGAATATCCTCTATGCCACCGGAACCTGAAGGTGGTAGATCATCAAATGCAGATAATTCCTCTATCTCATCACGAGTCATTAATCTTCTATCACCAGTTGCTTCCATCTCGTCAAATTTTTTCTGTAAAAATCTTTGTCTATTTGCTTCGCCCGGTTCCGGATCTAGTTTACCTGCTTTGTATTGCTGATACATATATGCTGTTTCATCCTGTGAATCTTTTAAAATTTTTTGTGCGCTAGCAAGAGTGCCATCAAAATTATAGTATTCTTCTGTAGGATCTATACCAAATTCGTCTGCAAAATCTCTAATCTCCTCATCAGTCATTTGTCTGTTTCCTGCTCTTAATGATCTAATATCCTCTTGCATGACTTCTTTCATTGCAGGGTTACCTGTTTTTTGACCTGCTTCAAATCTTTTTATTTTTTCTGTTTCTCTTAAAGCACCTAAACCTTCTTGATCCAGGTTCCTGGTCCCTGTTGCCAGGTCCGTGATGTTTGCGACTTGTTTCGGACTGAATACTTCATCAACCTTTTGCATGTTCTCTAATAACTTATTGGCCTGAACATCGTTAAGCTTACCAGCTGTTAGATAGCCGATAGAACTTTCTAGTTCTTCTAAGATTTTATTTTTACCTAAAAAACCGATTGCTTCGGTATTGATGTCAGCGTCGATGAACCCTTCAGGATTTTTACCCTTTCCTAAAAAAGTAATGTTGGATCGGGAACCGAGGACATTGTTCATATTCCCACCTAACTTATTAAATAATGCTAGTATTGCTTCTCCAGCTTTTGGTAATATTTGTTTAACCATAATACTTTACTTCTCCTCGTACAATAGGTTCATCTTGATAATCTTCAGGATGTCGAACCAAACCACCCTGTCTAATTCTCATGATGGCTTGTGTCGTACTGTCGACATAGTCATCATATTCTCCGAATGGGAAAGAAGCACATTCTTCAACGACTTCCTGTGCAAAGTGTTCATGCATAGGGGCCCAAATTTTACCACTCTCGAAGAGAGGGGCTACGGAGTTTAATCTTGTATGTTTATCATTTCCTCGGCTAGGAGTAAAGTTAATTACTGGGATATCCATCTGTCTCAATTCATGTGTCAGAGGTAGTCCAGAAGCTTTTGCTTCAACGATTACCATGTCAGGATTCCAATCTCGATACTCTTCCAGGGCTACTCGCCGGAGTTCTGGAAAGTCATAACGGTCTTTAAATGCATTTAGGAGTATAATATTTTGTCCATGGTCCTCGGTCGTAAAAACACCCCACGTGGTTATAGCACTAAAGTCAGAAGATGCTTTCTTAGTAAATGCTGTATCATAACTTTGTATAATATAATCTAAAGGTGGTGGATACTTAGCCTTCCAGTCACACCACCATTCTCTTTTTAAAATTGCTCCTTCTTCAGCAGTCGGGTTCTGCATATATTGAGCCAACCAGTTTGAAACGGGGATCGAGGCTTTTGTTTTAAGTAATTCTTCTGTTGTCCAAAATTCTGGCCACACGGGTTTACCGTCAGGTAGGATTGCAGGTAGTTCTACAACTTCCCATTGATCACTCCCTTCTTCGGATTGAGCTTTTAATAATTGACCCGTTATATCTTTTGTAGACCATCTAGTCATTACAACCACAATTGCACCACCAGGCTGTAAACGTTGACGTGGACCTGACGTGTACCAATTCATTGCTTTGTCAAAAGCTTTACTGTCTTTTCTAATATCTTGTTCTTTGTGTGGATCATCAATAATTAATAAGTTCGCACCACGACCTGTGATTGCTCCACCAACACCGGCTGCAAAGTATTCTCCACCTTGATCGGTTTTCCATTTCCCTGCTGCCTGACTATCTTCTTGAAGTCTAGTTGCAAAAAGTTCTTTGTAGTTTGATTGATCAACTAAGTTTTTAGTTTTACGACCAAAGTCTATCGCAAGATCTGCTGTGTGTGTTGCTTGAATAATTTTTAGTTTAGGATCTTTTCCAATCATCCATGCCGGAAGTAAGTATGAAGCAAACTCCGACTTCGTATGTCTTGGCGGCATGTTAATAATCAGACGTTTAATTTTCCCGTTAGCGAGATCATTAAATTTTTTATTAATAATTTTATGATGGGACCCCTCTATAAACTCAGGCCACACGTACTTAACAAAACTTAAAAAATTTTTTGTAATATTTGGTCGGGCTTCATCTAATGCTACACTACGCTCAAGTTCGATTAGATTAGCGGTTTCGTCTGGGGTCAAACCTTGATATTTTTTTTCTAAAATTTTTTTGTTAGGCATATCTACAATATGTTTTCAAAACTTATACCATAATCGTCTAAATCTTCAACTTTAGTCATGACTTAGGATCCCTTTTGTATTTAGGGGGGATTGCCTTTTTGTTTTGCGATCTAGAATGACTACCTGTCTGGTACCTCTATGGGTGGGCCCGCCAGGGAGGGGGTGGGCCCGCCCGGTATATCTAGAAAAATTTTTTTCTTGACACACTATATATAGTGTATGCAATTTTAGCTATGCAGTTTTTGCATAGGATGTTGTAGGATTTGTGGCTCATGCCTAAACCACAAACCCTAGCGAGATTAAATCAGAAAGGCATTTCCGATTGTTCTGTTTCTTTCACTTCATCATTTAGTACAAGTGGTTTATCAACTGCACTAAAACTAACTTCTTGTAAGTGGTAAGAAATTCTTTCCCTGTCCTCGTTCAATGTATCAAGAGCCAACAACTTCCTAACAGCAGTTGTTAGAGTGTACATCTTTCTATCGTGTATTCTATAACTGGGAATATCTAAAAAGATTTCTTTCTCAATTATAAAAAACTTTTTTTCATCTAAAGGTTTTGTCATATTATATTACTCCTAGTATGGTTAAAATAATGTAGCCATACAAAAGTACAGCTACATTAAAGATTGCTAATTGAATACTCACAGCTTGATACTCCAACTATCAGACGCAGTTCTGTATCCATCTTGATCAACATCAAAATAAGTCATTAACATACGACCACTTTTTGATATCCAATATCTGCACTTATCTGTCCACAATGCATTTCTTGTTATTGTTTTCTTATCACTTGCTGAAAAGTAAGTGATTTGAAAAGGTTTATTATTTATCATTTGTTTTCTCGCTTTCTATAACCTTAAGTGGTTATGGGATTAATATACATTAATCCCATAATTAAACAACAATTAATTTAGGTTATTTACTTTTTTTTCTTCTTGTTGCATATATGCAACACGTTCTGCTATCTTTTGCTCTCTAGTTTTTTCAGTATTTTTCATACCTTTTATTCTTTCAGCTAGATTTTTCGGATTATAAATAACAAGCCCTGTACTATTAGTTCTTATTATTTCGTGGTCAGTAATTTCAACGCCAAGTTCATTTGCTAACTCGATCGCCTCGTCTAACCATTTGTAGCCCTTTAATCCAATCTTGATTTCTTTCATTTGTTTTAAGACACTATCAATCCATTTTGAATGTGCCACAACAAATTGACCTTTACTCGCTTTCCAAGAAACAAGAAAATTAAATTCTTGTTCAGTACAAGCAATAGACCTGTCACGACAATAATCACGACCAATTAAATCAAGTTGATATTTTTCGTTCCACTCTTTACCATACTTGGTTTCATTGTTTCTTCCACCACTCAATCCAAGATACTCATTGTTATTATCAACAAATTTTCTTTTATGTGGATTGTCGTCTTTGTCAGCTTGTTCAATTAAGATATCAGCATTACAATTTTCTTGTGCGTTTATCTCATCTCTAAACAAGGCAAAGCCATAACTACTATCACGATTAGAAGAATAATTATTATTAGTATCAATATCGCCATTTAATCTAAAATCAAAATGTTTTTCTATTGGTTTCTCAACCATTGATACATTTCCATTATAGTCTTTTTCTTCTGCTAGACCTTGATAGTGAAAATGGAAACAACTATCTTTTGCAATAGTTGAAACATTTTCAAACTTGTTTTGTAAGTAGTAAGCTTTCTCTACATCTTCTTCGGTATAGTGTCGTCTTACTATGTCTTTTGCAACTGACCAAGCTTTGTCATTTAGATCAACTTGTTCCCCTTTGAGAGTGTCGTACTTTTTCTTCTCTTGAGTATCTTCTTGAAATAAAGATTGCTTGATACGATTTGCAACTTTGTTTCGGTACTCTTGGTTTAGTCTTATTCTAGCCATTTGTCCTCTTTCTTTGTTAGTGTTTAATGTTTATCGGCTCGTGGGGTTTATTCAGATTGCCCCACGACACCTTTGCAAATTGTAAAATTGCTGAATTTATTTTTATTTGCATAAATATTCTTTTAAACTATTGACTTTTAAAGTCAAGGGATTATATAAGATATTATATTAATTTATAAAAACTTTAATATCAATTAAAGCAAACTTGCGAGAGGTAGTTCTAGTGTAGAACACTCGCAAGTTGCATAACAAGAAAGAGGACAAGATGACGAAAGAAGAAATAAGGGAAGAAATAAGGGCTATTCTTAAAGCCTTTCACTATGAAAGTGATACCGAAAATATGTCTAAAGATGTAGTAGTAGCTTTAGAAAATTTAGTGGGGGCTTTAAAATGACATTAAAATATTGCCAAAGTCATAAGTGCCATACTTATGATACAAAGGACAGGAAACGAGGCTCGAAAGATAATCGAGTTAATCAAACTAGAAGAAGATCAACCCTCTATTATGGAAAGGGAAATTTTTGCTCAATGAATTGTTATAATGATTGGGCAGAAGATTTCATTGATAGAGCAGTAGATCAAATTAGTGGCAGACTTCACGAACCAATGACATTAACAGAAGAAAATGCGTGGCGACGAGTTTGGAACCCAAACAGATATGATCGAGATTATAATAGGATTGAAAGTCAACCCGATTATATTGAAAGGAATATGATTACCAATGAGGTAAGACCTTTACAAAATCCATAGTTTCATCTGTCCTTGATGATTTCCTAGTTTAGAATTATTCTAAACTAGGAAAAATTTTTTTGTTTTTTTTTTTTGGGTGGGCCCCCGCCCTAAAGCCACAAGCTATGGGTGGGCCTCCCGCCCCATGGTTTCAAGCTATGGGTGGGCCCGCCCTGTTAGGGTGGGCCTCCCGCCCGTAATTTACAAGCTCCGGGCTGTCAAGAAAATTATTTTTATTTTTTACTTGTGGGATATCCTGGGACCTGCTATAGTAGCAGCATCACCCGTTTGCAGGTATCCGGTGTAAAACTCAAACCTGCAGAAAGTAGGACATATGACAACACAAACTGAAGAGAAAAAATACGAACGTAAGAACAGGTTCAGCGGTGAGTCCGCAATGCTTACAGCTGATGAAGCTAAGAGACATGACCGGATCTTTATCAATGAGCTTGCAGCGACGCTGGAAGATAAGGCTGCCGGCATCGATGGCACGTCGAAGCTATGGGACCAGGTCCGTAAGGATCTTAACTGGTTCAGGCAGCACAACGCCAGCGTTTATATGACGTTACTTGACTAGCCGGAGCAGGGCCCGCAAGGGCCCTTATCCACTGGGGTGGGCCCGCCCCTGAAGCGTCAAGCTACAAGCGGGCCAGTTGACAAGCTCACAAGCTTATAGTATAAGATTTTATAGGAGAAATAATTATGTTAAAAAAAGAAGCAAGAGAAATAACGGGCGGCCTTAGTAAGCCGTCAAAGATGCCTGGACCAGCTCACAACCTGCCGGCTCAGGCATGCAAGACCGGCGCTAAGCTGGTGAAGGTCCCGGGCTCAGTATGCGCGGGCTGTTACGCCCTGAAGGGTCGCTATAGATTTAAAAATGTTCAAGACGCATTGCAACGACGCCTGGCAGCATTGCAAGACCCGCGCTGGGTCACCGCGATGGTAACACTGATCAAGGACCAGGACTGGTTCAGGTGGCACGACTCCGGAGATATTCAAAGCGTGGAGCATCTAAAAAATATTTTTGAAGTGTGCAAGCTTACGCCCGGCACCCAGCATTGGATGCCAACACGTGAAGCGCAATTTTTAAAAGATATTGACCCGGCCACGGTTCCGCCTAATTTAATCATTAGAATGAGTTCACACATGATAGGACAGGGACCAGTTAAACAATGGCCCTGGACTTCTACAGTATCGACAGCCCCTGAAGCTCGGACATGTCCGGCCCCGGACCAGTCGAACGAGTGCGGCAGCTGCCGTCAGTGCTGGGACAGGTCCACACCTAACGTGTGTTATGGTAAACATTAACATGACTCACAGATGGTATCACCCGAAATATTACGCAGAGCTCAGGAAGCAGGGCCGGAAGTTTACAAGCTCTCAAGCTCCAACACGCAAGCCTTCAAGCCTTCCCTCAAAGGCTCAAGCTTCAAGCCTAAGTCCACAAGCTCCAGGATCCGAGCACCAGGGTACAAGCGCACAAGCTGGGGATCCGGGGAACAAGCAACAAGGATAAATGTATTCAAATTATGTTTCATGTGAAAGGCTATTTGGTGGGGTGAAAAGCGTATTTTGTTAACCGATGTTAACTTCAATTCTACTGTAAAAAAGGACCCACTAGGAGCATAGCCCAACAGATCAGGAGTACCGTGTAAACTACGGTTTTCAAGACGATTCCATATAATTTTACTTTTAGTTCCTTTAAGATCACGCCACAAATCCTTCTCTAATTTTATCAAGTTAACTTCAGAAGTTAATTAGAGTTTGCCTATGATCTTTGGCATCTTCCAAGTACCACCTCTTTTAAGTCCTTTTAGATTTAAAATGTGAGTGTCTCTATCACCAATCATTCGAGTTTCCAACAACTGAATTTCAACTAGGTCTAATTTTTCTCCGTTAGGTAATTCAAATTGAACTCTTGCATTTTGTGCGGCTGGTGACACTAGGAATTTGTCTAGATATTGTCTTAATTCTTTTGCTTTCATATATTGTGTTTATATAAGATATTATGTATAAAGCAAGCATGAGTCAAGAAATTGTCAAAAAGAAGGCAGCTTACCCTACAGAGCTTACAGAAATGCAGAGACGATTCTGTGAGTATTTAATCATGAATGAGGGTAGAACTACCAGAACTGAAGCGGCTATCCATGCTGGATATAGCTCTAAATCTGCAACACAAGAAGCAGCAGGGCTGATTCAGAATCCTAAGATTCAAAAATATTTACAGCATAGATCTAACGAAGTTAATAGAGCTTTTACTGTTACTAAAAACAACTATGTTAGAAGACAACAAGTGCTATCACAGAAGCTAGTTGATGATGGTAAGATAAAAGATGCAGCACCATTTGAACAATTAATAGGTAAAGCTACCGGTCAATTCGTAGAAACACACCTACACGGCAACTTAAATGAAATGGCTAAACAAGAAAAACTTGACGAAATAAAAAGATTGAAGACTTTACAACAAGAACGCCTTAAGATATCGTCAGACTAATAATTTAGTCAACTTAACCACACACCCTTTCGGGAAAACATTCCTATCAGAAAATGAAATATCTTTATCTTCATATGAAGCGAACGTCCAAATACATTTGGAAGTCTTTTTGTATATGTATGCATGTGTTATCATTTTGCTGCATTCGAATTTATCAAATTCTTCTGCTGATGCATGTCCCGCATCCCCAGTTATATCGATCCACTCTATCCGATAAAAATAATAAGTCTTCGGACCAATCTTAACGTGTCTGTATTTTGATTTCTTCTTTTTAGGCATAGTCTAGGTATATACTTCTCTCAATGATTTTTAAATTTAAAAATGCAAATCATATGTGCGCGTCCCTTATTTTGTTGGTATTGCTAGCTTTTTTGATCATTTCAGTAAAATTGTATCTTTTGTAACCAATTGTATCCTGCTCCAGGATACAAATTTGAGCGAATAAGTGTTGGTATACAACACTTCTAACTTTTGTACCAATTGTAACCACTTTTTAAAAAAATTTTTTTTATTTTTTGTTTTTGTTTTGAAAAGGGTATACAAAGGGTACAAATGAAATTAGTCAATGATTTACTATACTTTTTGACCATTTTTTGTATCCTGACCCTCTTTTGCCTGGGTACAATTTTGATGATATTGGTCTACTTTCTTCAAGAATGCGTGTTGATACCTTACGAATTCACGTCCAGACACCTCAAACTTCTGAAACATAAAATCTTTGGTGCACATTAGAATCACTCCAGACTGTATTTTGGTACCATAGACATAGTTATGGGCCATGCAATATGCACCCAGCTGCTCAAAGTAGTCCTCAATCCACTCACGTCTCTTAGGTTTATTTGATTGCTTAAAGTCTATGATAGCCGGCTGGCCATCAAAGATCCCTACAACATCGGTAGCTCCTGCATACAACCCAGGATAGTATAATGTCACCTCTTGGCCCCATACCTCTTCCAGGTCCCTGAGCCCTGATTCTATAATCTTGTTCGCCATAGTCTCGGCCTGCACACCTAGCGGTGTAAGGTCCTTGAGCCCTGTGCCGTCAATATGTGATTCAAGATACTTGTGCATGGCTGTACCACGCTCGGCTGCTTGATCTCTAACCTTGTCTGCTGCATCAGAACCCATCTTAGCCTTCCAGGCGGCAAGACTCTGTTTCTTCTCGTCCGACTGACATGCGGAAAGGATCGTCGTCACCGACGGAAGCTTCTCTTCACGAATGTTATAGTGTCGTTTACCACCAACCAATGTTCGCATTGATCGTGGGTAGTCGTATAATCTATTAAACTTAAAAGCCATTTCTGTCTGCTATCTCCCTTAATTCTTCTTCGCTAAGTTCTACTTCATCTAATAATTCTGCAGTGCTCTTTGTATCAAAAGGATCCTCTGGTTTTTTCTTACCAAAGATTCGATCAAAGTTCTTACGATAATTATCATCTGACGGTCTTGATCTACCGTCCCAGGGTCTATCTTTTTTTGTAGCCATAACCATCCTTTCTATTTTTATACAACTTACTCCATGACCATGAATTAATGGCGCCAGAGTAATGATATATTACCTCAAGAAAATATTTAATCATCTTTCATCCATTTTTTATACCATTTTAAATTAACTACGTTATTATAGTGTCGTTTGTTAGGCACGTCATCTAATACTTCCTTCGTATCTAAATTAACAAATACTAATTCAACACCTAACTTATTTTGTTCTTTAGTCGGAGCACGATTAACTTTCCAACCGTTTTTTGTTCGTAAACTCAATGACTTAACGTCAACAAGCATAATATTTCCGTCTTTATCCATCACTGCCATGTCAACTGGACCATGTTGAGATATATTCTTAAATACATAGAATCCTTTTTCAATAAAGAATTCTTGGGCAATCAGTTCAGCTCGATCACCCTTTAGATGTTTCGTATTTCTTGGCATTTATTTTTTTATTTCTTCGGCTTTTACAATCGTAGCTTCTGCATGTCTCTTAAGTTGATTTAACTGTACAGAGTCAGCAACATTACCCGACACAGATATTCTAGTTACATCAGAATAAAACGGTGCAACGTAATGCTTCATCCACGCAGGAAATATAAACATATCTCCTTCTTTAGGAAGTATAGATTGATAGGTAATGGCCTGTCTGTTTCCATCCCCATAGAGAAAAGATAAACTTCCGGGTCCACCCGATTTACCTTTATATTGTTCTTGTTCTTTTTTTATTTCCTCTGGTATCTTTAAAAAGATTACAAAGGATAGTTGATCCGAATGATCGTGAGGTGGATTGAATTCATGTTGTTTCATATAATTAACCCACAGTGCAGTTAGCATATACTCCGGTTTACGTTCGTACGGATCTGATTTCCATTTCTGAAAAGCGACATCATAGATACCCAGACATTGTGCAATTTCAGGTAAATAATCCTCTTTCTTTTTATATTCATACTCACCTTTAATTATTCCTGCAAGTTTAGTTGTGTAGTCTAGGTTTTCTTTCCTAGCCTCTTCTGCACCCGTTAATAATCTATTTCTAAAATTATCAGATATTTTTAATTGGCAGACACAAGGCCCCCAATTAAGAACACCATACGTTACTTTTTCTTCAGTCTGAGTTGGTATCTTTGTTTCAGTCATGGTTTCCTTTTATTATTTTATAATTGTCATACTCTTCTTGAACACGTTCAATATCTTTGTGTAAGCCTATCTTATCTGCTTCAAGAGTTAATATGGCCTTACCTGCCTTACGACATTGTCGTTGCAAGTATTCTTTTTGTTTCTTCAACGCTTCGTTTTCGTCTCTGTATTTTCTTACTTCTTCATACAAAGCAACTTTCTCAGCTTTCAGAGTTTCTATTTGATACCCTGCATCTTTTGTTTTTTCTGTCATTGTATTCTATGTATCCCGTTCTTATCGATAACAATTCCATCGACATCTTCTGGGTATACTTCTCCTTCCGAATCACATACACTACACTGAGCGGTGACTTCTTCTTTCGCCAACCTATAAGGTATTCGTACAAATCCATTTCCTTTGCATGTTGGACATATTACTTTATTTTTCTTTGACTTTTCCATTTAGTTTCCTCGCTTTCTCATTTACTAAAATACTAATAGTTTGTGATCTACTTAGAACTGTGTCTGGTTGTATTACTTTCCTTATCTTATCAATGAGATCATATGTTTTGTGACTCAGTGATACGTTTTTGTATTTAGTTATATCTGTCATGTGATATACTCCTTTCTTTGTTTAAACATAATATGGGATTTATCTCATACATTACAATAGGTGTCAATGAAATTTTTATTAGCCTTATCAATTTGTTCAAGTGTAATAGGTGATTGCATGCCTCCATTCAATTGGCATGAAACTTTTAGAACTCATTATGAATGTGTTCAATTTGGGTACTCTGAATCCAGTAAAAAATTAAAAGAAATGGGCATTGAAGAAGTTAATAAATATGGTGTTGTTGTAAGCTTTACTTGTACTTTAATTCCTGGAGTTAATTCATAATACGGAGTACAGATCTGTGTGCACTGTACTGTACCCCGTCCGGCTTTGGTCGCTACCCTTTCAGGTCATAGCTAACGTAAGTGACTTAGCGCGAAGCATTTGTATTGACGCCTACTCACCGGTAATCAATTTTGTATACACCCAATAAAATTTCCACTGTCATCATTCATGACGTGGGCATTAATAGGGTAGTCGTGATACGTTGTAAGTTTTAATCTTACTATATCACATAATTCAAAGAGGTTTAATTCTTTCACCACTAATGACATATGTTCCATCATCTGCTTTGTTAATGGAACTAACTGATATATTCCATCGTTCAATATTATGAGGTCCATTTGCAAACTCCTTTATTAATTTATACCACTGTTCTTTATACTTAGGATCTTTAGTTTTTTCCCACATTCTAGCGGCTTCATCTATTTTATTTTGCATTGTCCTCTTTCATATCCATTCCGACTCTTGTACCAAATGAGATTATTTTCTTGATCCCTGGTCCCTGTAGCTCGATACTTGCATAAGGTCTCCATGCTTTCTTCATCAAGTTTAACTCTAATACAAGATTAGACCACTGCTTCTGTGTTATGTCTTTACCTACTATCGTTATTCTTTTCATTTATAAGTTGTATCCTTTCTTTAAGCGTGTTTACGTAATCAAGTTGTTTATTAACCATATCAAAGTATGGACCTGGATGATTCATATCATGCTCGGTTTGGATCAACCGCTTTAATTTTTGATCCGCAACTTCTAACAAACTTTTATTATATTTTATTAGTTCTTTCATATCCTTAATATAGGATATTATGTTAGGTTTGTCAACGCCCTTGTCGATTATATTTTTTATAGCTTCTTTTTTTATTTTTATTCATACTAGAAAACTTAGGTTTTTTTCTCTGAGTTATACTAGTTTTTTTAGGTATTCTTTCGTGGGGTAGTTTATTTGCGTCAAACCTTGCTTTAGCCATTATTCAATCCACTCTTTTACAAAAGGCACGCCACCATCATCACGTGCTGTTATCACAGGTAAGTAAGTTATTTTACCATTAACATGTTGATGTAGATCTGCACCACAATTCATACATCTATATAATTCAGGTGTTAATCCAACTAACATAGTTAACTCGGTGCATGTAGGGCATTCACCATTTACAATTTCTGCTGTTAGTTTCATTATTGACAACTTAAACACTCATCACTGTCTTTGTCAAGATCTGCGAGAGCTTCTTGTTTGCAGTCATCGCTGCAAAACATATCTAATTCGTCCTTTGGTTGGAATTCTTTTTTACACTGTTTACAATTTTTCATTATTCTAATATTAACTTTTTAATTGAAAAAGATCCATCTATATTTGTCTCAAGTTCTGCCTTAGATTTTATGCACTGGTACTTTACGTGCGATTTAGCATCACGTCTAGCTGTACGCGCCCCTTTGAGACAATCAGACATTGACGTCTGGATACGTGCTTCTTTGATCTCTCCGTTAATTATCATAAGAAGAGCTACAACTACCTCTGTCATAATACTTTACCTTTGTTTGGTCCTTCTTTTATTCTGTACTTGTGTGTACCTGTACCATTAATCTCTACTTCTTGTTTTAAATCTTTTTGTAGACGATTATTAATAAGAGTTCTTTTCATCTCAGAAATATAATCTAAAACTTTTCTACTAATGCGTCCCATTTCCATTGGCTCTTACCTTATCTTTTAAATCTTCTATATCTTTTAATGCTTTTTCTAATTGATCTCTTAAAAATTCTATGTTGACTTTGTTAGTCATATTCATTTCTTGAGTTTCTTCCATCTTCTCGACACTTTTGTAAAGATCTTCCAATAAAAAATGTTGTTCCTGGTCCACGGGGACCTGTTCAGATTTTTTTAACAAATCATTTTCAAACAACTCACGTGATGTCTCTAACGATACTAATCTTGAAGTCAGCTCGGTATAGGCGAAGACGCCCATTGCGACGAGCACAATCAAACTAGCAACCGTCTTCATCGGCATCTGCACGCGTGCCTCTTCGCCGATATTGAGTGGTTTATCTCTCATCTAGGCACATACCCTGGTTCCACAAAAAGAGCCATTATGACAAGTAATATAATTAATATTCCGGTGAAATAATAATTCATTCCTGGCCACCTCTAATGTCATAACTAGAATATAACGGCCCCTAACACAAAACCAACTGCAGCACAGATTATCTCTGTTCTGTAGTGTAATTGCCAGACCATAAATTTGTTTTTGTATTTATTTATCATTGTCTTCCTCCAAGTTTTTAAGATCATAGTCGTACATACCTTTTTCATGTTCGTCTGTGATCCATTTCGCAGAATTTTCTACGGAGTATATTTTATCTGTTACTAATCTATTAATCAAGGTTTTGTTTGGGTCCACTCCCATAGAAGGATCATATATTTTTAATCTATTATTTGGCTGTATTGCGTAGTTTCCATCCTCTAATTCTATAACGTGGCCACATTTATGCTGGTCCGGCTTTTCTGAGTAACCAAAATTTAACTCGTTAAAATCTCCTGCGCACCAATCTATTGTAAATAAATATTTACCTTTTCTTTTTACTTTACGTCTAGATGTATATTGCATTGTACATCCTGCAATTTCATAAAAAGTTGTAACACTTACGTTGTAACTAAAACAATCCCACATAACTAATTCATCAAGTGGTAATTCTTTTACCCCAGGTTTAGTACAAAAAGCTGATATAGGTGCTCTCCACCATAGACCACCATCTTCCATTAAGAAATGAAACATAGGTACTCTGTTTGGTATAGAACTAAAACCAAATACACCTACTTCAAAATATTTATCATGTGAGTCTTTTTGATCTCGTAGATAATTACCTCGAACGTAACACTCTATTACAGGTATGTTTGCATTAAGATAAGCCACTAACTATTTATTTCCCCCCAATTGTCACCCCATTCATAGTCAACCTTGTTTGGTACTTCTAGACTAACAGCATGCTCCATAATTTCAATTATCTTTTTTGCCTGTGCGTCATTTTCAATAGATAAATCTAACTCATCATGTATTTGAATATGTGGTACAATTCCTTCTTTATACAATTCTAACATAGATTTTTTTGTCATATCTGCTGCACTACCTTGAATTAATTTATTTAATGCTTTGTAAGTATAAGCTCTTTTTATCCCTGGTCCGTGTTCCGCCAACGCATCTTCATGTGTCATAGCTTTATGCATACCGAAACTGTTTGGTTCCCACAAATGAAACCTACATAGTCTACCAAGTAAAGTTCTTATCTGACCCCTGTCTTGCGCTCTGTTAGATGCTTTGTCCATCAGTTGTTTTACAAAGGGTACTTTTGCGTGATATGTATTAAATAATTCTGCAGCCTTGTCTTTACTAACACCCAACTCTGCCTGAAGTTTAGCTTTACCCATACCATAAAATAATCCTAAGTTAATTGTTTTAGCTTGTGTTCTTGGTATCTCTGCCATGTCTGCAACAGTTTGGTGAAAGTCTGCGTCCGGATCTGATTCATAAGAATCAACTACATCATACACTGACGGTAATTTATATAATGCTGCGTAGTGTACAACAAGACGTGGTTCCTGCTGTGAGTAGTCAAAGACTCCCCACTTACAACCTTCTTCTGGTATAAATAAAGATCTTATCTTAGGACCTAAATCTTTGTTACGTGCTGGTATCTGTTGTAGATTAGGGTTCTGATAAGAGAATCTTCCAGTCACTGTACCACCACCTGCATTTCTTAATTGGTTTATCTCTGCATGTATTCTACCTTTGTGTTCATAACGTAAAATAGAATCTATAAAAGTTGTATGCGCTTTGTTTACTTCTCTTGCCTTTGCAATCATATTTACAACAGGATGTTTATGTTCTTGTAAAAAGTTTTTTGTAAACGATGGTGCTTGTGTTTTTTCTGTTCTTTCAAATGGTATCTTTAAGTTCTCAAATACATCTGCTATACTACTTGCCGCCCATATCTGTGGACGTACATTAGTTTCTCTTTCTATCGCAGTTAATATATCTTGTTCTTCTTTTACTAAAGTTTTTTTAAGATTGTGTGCTCTTTCTACATCTACACGCACACCTTTAAATCTCATATCAACTAGACATGGAAATAAATCTGTTTCTAATTCCATAATAGATTGTAGGTCTTGTGATATAATTTCTTTTTTCATCTCTTGCCACAGACCATACGTTGCTTCTGCATCTCTTTCAGCATAGCTACCAACATTTAATGATGGCAATTTATACATTTCAGATTTTGGATCTATACCCCACTCAGCTGCTGCCTCTGCAAGTGCTGCTTCGTTTTTACCAAAACCATTGTACTTCCATGACAAACTATTTAAATCATATCTAAATCTATTTTCATCAGTCACAGCTGCCGCTATCATTGTGTCAACAATCATACCATTAATTGTTAGACCCATAGCTCTTATCCAACACACATCGTACATTGCATTGTGAAATATTTTTGTAGAGTTTGTTTTAAGAATATCTTTAAACCATTCTAAAACTTTCTTACGATCCATGTTCCCACCACCCTCATGTGCAATAGGAAAGTATCCTTTGTAATGTGCAGTTGCTACAGCTATTCCTATAACTTCTCCATTACCTATTATAGATCCAGATCCTTTTTTAATCAGGTCAGGGTCCTTTGTCTCTAAGTCAATTGCAATTTCGTCAACTTCTCTTAAGTCTGGAAATTCTTTGGGTATAACCCATTCTGTTTGTGCGCTAAAGGTAGGTATCTTCATCTTGTTTCCTTTTGATATACGTGGTTAATCTGTATTTGTTTTGTTATTTTATCTTTGTTACTAAATGCATACAAAGCAGCGTCGTAGTTGTGTGGAAATATTTCCCAGTCAACTAGTCTTGGATATATTTCTAAATTAAATTTATGTTTATTTATTTTAATAGTTTTTTTAATTATACTTCTTTTCATATTAAGTAACAGAAAACTAATAGACACGTAAACAAACCCATGTAATGTGGTATGTGATTATTTGGTTCCATAGTCCCTTTCTTTTATCATTTCTAAATAATGTATTGCTTTATCTATGTCTTCTATTCCCCCTTTGCGAGAATGTCTGCATATGTATTTTATAGCATTCCCTTCTGCAAAAAGCAATTTGTTCTTGTTTATAAACTCTGCCGGCTGTATTTCCATGTACATGTAATGAGTTCCCGAAACTTGTTTATGTAATGCTTTCGATGTCATAACCTTTGTCCTCCTGTTTAGCTGTCATTATATATAAATTTTGTTTTGTACGTGTAACTCCAACGTACCAAACTCTGTGTTCTTCATCGTGTTTGTCTTCGCTCTTGTCCACTGCTTCTCTTATTTTTTTTGTGTTATCTAAAATAATTAAAACATTTGTTGCCTCACCACCTTTTGCTGCATGTATTGTAGACAGCTTCACTCTTGCAGGCTTGGATAATTGTTCTCCACTACGTAACATTTCTCTAATGTATAAACATTCTTCGTAGTCTTGTGTAAACACTTCATACCAATCATGTGATTTTAAATGATCAAACTCTGTTAGATCATACATTCTTTCTTCTGTAGGGAAAGGATCTGGACTTTGTCCTGTCTGTTCTAAAACATCTTTTACTTCAGATAGAGATAGTAGATCTCCTTGTTGCCATCTTGTGTAATGTTTTACTGCTGTATACAATCTTGTTTTATAACTCTTTCTACCTTTTAGTTCAAAGTAAATAGCCATATCTTTTAAAACAGATTTTAATTTATTTAATTTATCATTAGTTCTGGATAGAATTAACCAATCTCCTTCATACAAAGGTACATCTTCTATTGCCGTTATATATTCCACGGTCCCTGATTCCGGACGCGGTGCCCATGTTTTTTTAATACGCCTATCATCTGGTATGCGACTTAGTATTTGATCTGCAACAAATTGCACTTGTTGTGGCACCCTGTAAGATTGTGGCAAAACTATGTTTTTTGCAGGCTCATCTTGAAATCGTTGTACATCTGCACCTGCCCAACCATAGATAGCTTGATCATCATCACCGGCTAGTATAACATATTTAGAGTTTTCCTTAAGTATATCATACATTTTCCACTGTATTGGAGAGAGGTCTTGTGCTTCGTCGATGAATATTACATCATATTTTGGACACAATTTGGCCACATTAAATTTTTCAATCATGTCGGTAAAGTCTACTAGACCATAAGATTGTTTATAATTTTCTACTTCTTCTTTTAAAATTTGTAATAGATGTTTGTCTATGTCTTCTGAATACATGTCGGTGTTGTATTCTTCTTCTACAGTTACATTCTTTATTCTTGCTGCATTAATTATATTAAAATATTCACTATCGGAATCTACAAAACCTGTCTTCTCTTCACCGTTAGAATAAACTGTAACTTCTATTCCTAATTTACGACCTATGTCCTGGTAGTGTTCGTCTTGCATAACCTGAGCTTTCTTCATACCTAATTGTGTAAAAGCTAAAGAATGTAAAGTTCTAAAATGTTTTAGATCTTTTTTCTGAAATGCTGAGTGATAGTCTAACATTCTATCTACTGCTTCACCTGCAGCTTTAGTTGTAAATGCAAAGTATCCTATCTTATCAATAGGTGTCCCCAGTTTTAAAAATGTTTTAACATATCTTAATAACTTTGTTGTCTTACCTGTACCCGGTGGACCCAGTATTTTTCGAACAGCTTTCATTTATTTTGTCCTTTTATTATATGCTTTATTATAGTAGTTGCAGGATTAAATTTATCATCAATATGTGAACACCCTGTTAAGAGTGTTAAAATTATTAAATATTTTTTCATTACATTATATCCGTATTATGTTTTAGTTTTGTATGATTTATAGTTACGTCTTCAAATTGTTCCATACTTATGCAAACTATGTTCTTCGTAGGTGTATTGTATTTATTTTTTACTGTGCTTGGATATCTTTTTTGTTCTAAAAATTGTATGTCACAATGTTTATAGTTAGTTTTCATCATAACACCTGTTTTGTCCTCACCATGTTTCCAGTTTTTAGATTTTAGCTTGTCATAAAATTTATCAAACTTAAAGTATGCATAACCATCTTCTACTAATACTGTGCCAGATTTAAATGATGCATCGTTCATAGCTTTAGGTCCATTTATTTTTGCATGCAATACATCATGTAATTTTTCTCTTGGTGATGTACCTACCGGTGGATTAATTATTTTTTGTGTTTGGAATAATGCTTCTAAAACTGTTTGATCTTCTGGTGCTTTTATAATTGGTGGTGGAAACCCTGCAGCTTTTGCTATTGAGTTTCTACGTTTACGTTGGTCTGTTACATGTTCGATTGTTTTACAATGCACTGTTGCCTTACCAATGCCATCTGGTTTAGTAACGTCAAATTCATATTCTGGATCTGGTTCTATATCTATCTTTCTTAAGTTTGTTAATACAGGATACTGTCCTTTTGATCCTGCTAGTATACCAAATTTCTTTTTAACACAGATACCTTTTTTACAAAAATCACTAATAGGACTTTGATTACAAGTGTAACCTTTTTCTGATCTATTCCATGATCTTGTTTTTTGTTTTAATTTATTATCATCCCATGCATTAGCGTGTTCTCTTGCAAAGTATTTTACTGGTGCATTTTTTACTTTCTGTTCCCAATTGTCTGGGTATTTCATTTTAACAAACACATGGTAGTTATACATAAACCTGTCTTTACCATCAAATTTTTCTTGATTAGATATTTTAGATATCAATCCAAGACAAGGAGGTCCTTCAACAAAATCTTCATCTACGCCTTCCATAGATTGTTTTTCCATATCTTCTGTAATAGTTTTTAATTCATCTGCACTGGTTGTATTTGCATCTACAACTTTTATAAATTGTTCTAATGTAAAAAATGTACCATCAATATTAACGGCACGTCTTTCTCCGCCGTAGTAGGGTAAATTTATAAATTGTCCTGGTTTCATGATCCCTGTTTCCGGATCCTTGGTTAGTTGTGTTTGCTTAGGAAATATCTCACAGTCTGGTTTAAGATTAAATAAAGGTAAGAGGTTACTTAAAAATGATACAATAACCGTCGATTGTACAAATTCATTCATAAATAAATATAAATGCAGTCCCCCACTTTTAGATTCTATCGGCACTAATGGTAGTTTGTATTCTTGAATAGTTTCTAAATAAAATTGTTTGTCAAAGTTTTCGTATTGTTTTGGGTCTACGTCTATGACTCCAAATACAGCAGTTCCTTTTTCATTAGTAGGCTGTATTCCAACAGATATGTTTCCGTTTAAATGTTCTTGATAAATTGCGTCAGTAAACTCTTCGTAGTTCCATCTGTATACAGGTTTCTTCTTACCACTTTCTGGATCAATAATAGCGTTAGTCCAATCTGCGATACCATACGCATGTCTATAGCCATTAAATATCTTTATATATTCTTGCATAATTATCCTGTCTACATGGGCCACTTAGTCTCCCAACTGGCCCATGTTGTGCACTTATTCTCTTAGAGAATTAGATAATGCTTTTACTTTCCGCTGGTTTTTCTTCACCATGCTTCGCTTTCACTGCACCCTTAGAGATGTTTTCAGAAAACGATTTAGCTTGTTGATAAAGACTTGCGTCAGTAATAGGACCAACTTTACTTACTTCCCAACCAAACCAAGTGCCTTTGTCGTTAGACATTTGAGTAGTCTTTAGTTTGTAAATGTGGCTAAAAGATGCCGGCGTATATAAACCGTTTTTACCTTTTAGTTTTATGCCCGACATCATTGAATTCCATTTTCTACTAATTTTTAATTGAGTAGATTTCATTGATATCAATGCTGTTGATGGACTATCTCCATTTATAATCACAAAATGCGATGCAGTCTTTTCAATATAATTACCATTTGGTAGTCTATCTTTATAGTTTGCATCTGGTTTTGTCTTGGACATGATATCAGAAGATGAATCATAAATTGCAACTGGTGCACCTGGTCCTTCTCCTCTATCTTTCCATTCGATGTACTCGAGTTTATAAAATGCAGGAATGACATCTAAACCTTTCACTCCATCATACAACTCTCCAGTCACGGAATTAAAAATCATTCCGGGTTCTGCACCTTCAACATACTTACCATCACGTTTATTAACTTCTGGTGAAAGTTGTCCTAGGATTTTAAGAAAAGGTAAGGCAAGATCATCTTGACCTATTGAACCCAAACCTTTTGCTGCGTCTTCTTCAAACATGTTAGCCGGAAGAGGAGCAGACTTTTTTTCTGTTACTTCATTCATGGTTATTTATTCCTTGTTATTTTTGTTCTGTTGCTCGTGAACAGGTTAAATAAGTCAGAAGGCATATCGAGTCCAGCCTCAACACGCTCTCTGACTAGTGCTTTAAGTGTCATTGGTTCAACCTTTAGTTTCTGGATAGGTTCATACCCTTGACCTTGCGCAAGGACAGCGTATTGCTGTGCCTTGTTATCTTCGGAACGTCCAAAAGCAACGGTTACCTCATTTTTGATAAGATCACCCAGTCCGTTCTCACGAAGCCATTCGTATGCTTCTTCCTTTTTATCTGCAGGTATAGAAGCACCGTAGACAGGTTTAACTTCTACCGAAGTCCCGTCTGATAATTTTAATGTAGAGATATTCATTTCTTGCATCATTGTAGGTATTACCTCAGCTGATACTAATTCTACTTTTCTTTTCATCTCTTTGTATTCTTGTTCTTTAACTAAAAGCTCTGCTTCTAGTTCTTGTAGTTTTACTACTTGCTCAGAAAGTTTTTTGGCATCATTAGCACCATCCAACTCTTCTCTTTTTTCTTGTTCAAAGTCAATCGACATTGATTTCTCCTTTCTCGTATAAG
>WLWE01000182.1_pt1 | contig 57407 bp, 76 predicted proteins | sample 6718301 | NCBI WGS metagenome assembly WLWE01 (sample SAMN12718691, study PRJNA515312) | sponge metagenome | isolation source: marine sponge | host: Mycale hentscheli | place: New Zealand: South Island, Marlborough, Capsize Point | collected 2003-05-01
ATCTGCAGTTGTAGTATCAGCGCCAGATAAATCTACATTTAGTCTCATAGCGTGAGTAGCTACATTTGCATCGTTTCTTACGTGATTAATATCTACAGTGTAAATACTTGTTTCATTTACACCACTGGACACTTTTAAACGTGATCCTGGTGTACTATCACCTATACCTAAATGCTCATTTGTAGAATCCCAGTATAAATTATTATTACCCGATATGCTGGATGTTCCATCCCAAAAAGCCACTTGAGTTGCTGCACCAGAACCTGTAACTGTACCACCACCATCTAATACTTTTAATACATTACCTGAAGCATCTGTACCTAATAAATACGTAGGAGTACCTACTTGGTTTGTGCCGTCATAATTATGTAATTTAAGAGAACCCGAGCTATTTAAGCTAAGCATTTTAGAAGCTGAAGCATTTGCAACGACAAAATTTTCACTTTCATCAGAGTCCGTACCTATTAAAGCACCGTAAGTGCCACTATCATCATCTTGTATGCTAATCCAAGTTTGGTTATCTGTAGATTTAAAAACGCTTGTAACGTTAGTAGTTCCAGAATTAACCACTAATTTATTAGTAGGATCATTTGCCCCTATACCAACAAAGCCGTCTTCATCTATATACAGGGAATTACTTGCTGCGCCTTTTTCTATTTGAAATATGTTTGTTGCTGCGTCTACATCTCTAACTTGAAACTTTCCATTAACCCCGACTGAAAAATTAACAGTACTATCATTTGAATCTAATAGTCTAATATTGTTATTAGCTGTTTCTACAGTAAGAGTACCTTCAATTCCAGCGTTACCAATTACGTCAAGTGGTTTAGTTGGAACAGGTTTTCCAATACCTACGTTGCCTGCGAAATACCCGCTATTAAGAAATCTTAATGCCATTTATTATATTGGATTAATTAGTTTATACATATACAAGTAGAGCAGCGTAAACATCGCTTGCTACACTTCCTGTGAAAGCAAAAGATATTGTTCCTGATCCACTTCTTGCTACATCAGCATACACTGTTTCATAAGGTGCGGATATTTGAGTTATTTCAGCTTTTACATTTGCGGCTAAAGCACTTGTTCCAAAAAGACTTGAATCTGTTAAATCAATTGTAAATGTTGTTAATCCACCAGACTCTACTCTTGTACAAGGAGATGTATTATTTAAATCTTGTTTTGCTCCGTAAGGATTTGATTGAGGTTTTAATTGTACCCAACCACTTCCAGATACTGTAAAGCTTGCTGAATCAAAACCAGCTACCCCTTTTTCAGTAGCTGCGTCTGTTGCACCTGCTCCTGCTATATTAGCATCTTGAATAACAAATGTATATTCTGTTGATGCTGGATCTGTATTCACCGCAATAGCTGCATTAGCAAATATCATATCACCAACCTCTACTGAGATTGTAGTGTCGCTAAATGTTATGTCACCATCATTAGTAACTACAAAATAATCACCTAAATCTAAAGCAATATTTGATGCACCGCTTATAACTGGTGAACCTGGATCTGTACTCGCATTATAGCCACCTTTGAATAAACCAATTCCCGCAACAAGTTGTTCTACCTGACCTAAATTAGGTGCGCTTGTAGATGCTGTTGCCGTTGGAACAGTTACTTGTCCAACAACTGTCAAAGCTCCGTCTACCGTAGCATCGTTATCAACCTGTAAATCATTTCCAATTGTAACATCAGAAGGCTGACTTATTACTATTTTATTTGCAGTAGCAGATTGGGCTACAACTATTTCTCCAGCTGTACCTATAAAGTTTACTGTTGAATCTACAGTACCTCCTGAGTCTACTAAATCTACATCAGCTCCAGATGTAGGATTTGCTTTTGAAACAATACTATAATCATCTCTTGGAAGGGTAATGGTTTTTACATTAACCCCACCTACGTGACCTGTTGTGTCTACTGTAACACTATCAATTACTGTAAATGTTCCCCCTGCTGAAGGTGAATCTGTTGATGTTGTATTTGTTTGTGCTTGTAAGTCGTGAACTATATTTAATGTGTCTGTTGCTGCTACATCAGTAGTTATTTTTAATCCACCTGCAAATGTAGCGGTATTTCCACTTGAAATAACCTCACCAGTTCCAGAGTCACCATCTAAAGTCCAACCTGAGTAATTATCAAACGCAGGCACATCCCAAGTATTATCTTTACTTAAAAATCTTGTTGCAAGAACGGCAGTTCCGTCTACCGCAGATAAATCTGCAGTCAACTGTGTATTATCACCACCACCTTGTTTTGTTAAATCTATGTACGTACCATCTAATACAGTTACAAGCCCCGTGTTTCTTACAACAGCCTCGCCTCCGTTAAATGTAACGCCAATCCCTGTTCCTGCGGCAACACTTGTAGAACCTACTTCAGTCCATCCTGCACTACCACTACCATCATCTGCTACATATTGCTTTAAGGTATCTGCAGTTGTATTAAATATAACCTGCCCAACTACACCTGATGCTGGGTCTGTAGCGACATTTTGTATAACCGCCTGGTTTAATTGATTCTGATTAAGATCAACTGTGTTTAAATATTGTATTGCCATAGTTTTTTAATTTAAATATGCTGTTCCAGCAAACGGTGCTGAAAATGTTAATGTCACGTTGTTTATATCGTTATATGTATATTGTCCAGTTACAACTGTTCCTGCACTATCAATTACTGTTATAGAAGGAAACTTTCCTAAATTATGTTGTATACTCCAACTTGTAGAAGGTACTCCTTGTACATAAGTAAAGTGTAAATCACCTGTCCCTGCGTAACTAAGCAAAGATATGAAATAATCCTCATCATAAATTAAGCCCCCATTACCTACCTTGTAAGATAAACCTATATTTGAAAATGTTTTTTCATTAGGAATTGCTGTTACAGAATCCCATTCATATATAGCCCATTGAGCCACGTCATCACACTGTGTTACTAAAACATCAGACCCTACTAATGGTGAAGAATAAAAACTAGAAATATCTTCTGGAGATTTTAATTGTGAGTTGCTTAAAATCCAAGAATCAATACTAGAAAACGGAACATTATTAGCTTTTTGAGGATCAAAAGAAATTGTCCCTGGACTTCTAGGCGGGGTATTTTTATATCTATACCTTAAAGACTGAAGATCATTTCCTCTTTCATTTATAAAGTCAGCAACAGATTGAGCTGTAAAATTTTTTGTAGCCCATCTTGCTTGAGAATCTGATCCGATCCACTTATCTTTTGCAACGACCGATAGGTCGTTCGAATAAGTTTTTATTCTAGCCATTATCTATTTTTTTATATATTACAAAGTTAATAAAAAAAAATCTAGCGTTACTTTTTATTAAATGTGACATTTTTTGATATTTTCTCTGCACTTCTACCAATAACATATCCACCAATACCTAATTGTAATAAATTCCAAAATTCATTTTCTAATTCAGGTATTTTCAAATCAAATAAAGGCGCTATAAACTTTACATAAATAACTATAAAACCAAATGCCAACATTAGTATAGGTCGCCAGCTTCTTTGTAACCAGTTGCCTTTTGCTTCAGTTACAATAATTTCTGTCTGCATTTTCTGAAGCTCTAATTGCTTTTCAATTAGAATTTGTTTTATAACATTTTCTGCTTTAATTTTTTCTTCTTTTGATGTAAACAACTTATCTAAGCCGCCTAACAAATCTTTTACTAGTCCGCCTCCGAACCACTCTATTACTTTTTTCATATATTCTCGTATTCTGTTTTTGCATCAAAGCTTGGGCATTGCTTGCTTGAAAAATCTTTATGTCCAAAAACCTTAATATTAGGGTTAGTTTTTTTTAATGTTTTAATTAATAATATTAAAGATTTTTTTTGATCTTCTGTTCTAGTATCGCTCCATTCTTTCATCTCTCTATCCATACCACCAATATAACAAATTCCTATCGAATATTTATTATGACCTTTACAATGCGCTCCTTGTCTATCAACCATTCTACCATACTCAATAGATCCATCTAATCTTATAACAAAGTGATACCCAATATCATCCCATCCATTTCCTTTTACGTGCCAGTCTCTTATAACCTCTGCACTAAAATCTTTTCCTAATGGAGTAGCAGAGCAATGTATAATTATCTCTTTAATTTCTCTCATAATACTATACTGTTTAAGTAATATCAAAAAAAAAGACGCAATTGATATGCGCCTTTATTTTTTTTATATTTTAATTAATATTATTTTTTTTTGTTCTTGTTTAGTAAATACCATTTTTGTATTGTATATCCTATAGTTACAAGTAATAAAACTATTTTAAGCGTTACATCTATATTTGTCATTGAAATTCCAAAGCTACCAGCATTAATCATTAATATCTTATAATCTTGCATCATTTTTTTTTGGTTATATTATACACAAAAAATAATTCAGAGTTCCAAGAATTTGATTGAGTGTAGTTCATACTATTAAGACATTGCTATACAATCAACACCAGCTGTGGTACCTGTTGCAAATATTCTTTTGCACTGTACAGGTAAATACTCGCCTACCTTAAAATTATGAAAGGTAATGTCTTGATTATTTACTGTTAATACTTTTACATTTACATATCTTGGATCAGGCGTTCCAGCTCCAGAAGTTATATCTTGAAGAATAGGAATTGTGCTTCCAACATAAATTAAAAATCCTTCGTTTGAAGTAGTTGGAATATCTACAGTGTCACTATTGGTAACTTGTATTCCAGTTAGTGTATTTACATTTATTTTTGGGTATGACATATTTATATTTTAGAGTGTTAAAAATTCTCTTTTATTTACTGTTTTTATAGGGAAACATTCTGTTTAGGCTATCTTTTCTTTCTTTACATCCACACCCACCTTTAGTTACTTTTTCAACAACAGCTTTTATTCCTGTTTTTTCAAATACCTTTTCTAAGTCGTCTCCTAATCCTATTGATCTTTGTTTCATTTGATTTTATTTCTTACAAGTACATAACTTATTAGGACAAGAAGAAACCGAAAACATTAACTTTGATATAACAAAATTCCAACCACATTGAAACTTACACCAAACTTCTTGCATCCACAATCCAATCTTTACAAATAATTTACCCATAACCTTAATTTATTATTTTACAAATATAGTGATAATTTAAATACTTATTTTCGGGACTTTGCTCCTGAACACTTCCATCTTTTTCTAGACAAATTATTTGGAGTATTTGGGTCTCTTTGTTTTTTCTTAGACAGTCTTCTTTTAATTCCTAAGCTTCTAGCGCAATAGCTATCACCTTTAGATGTCCCTGGTCTTACTCTAGGTCCGCCGCCTTTGGCTTTTCCCGCCTGACCATAACTTACTTTTTTACCAGTTGAGGTTACTTTAACTTTAGCCTTTCCCTTTCTTGGTTTTGCCATTATTTTTTCCCTTTACCGCAGCTAGCGTAAACACTTTTTTTAATAGATTGTTCTGATGGTAATCCATTTCTTTCAGGTTTTACTCCACTTTTTATAGCTGCTGTAAAATAAGGTTTCAGTTGTTTTTCCATAATTATTTATTTATTTTTTTTTACGCACACAATTAGGAACTTTCTTTCCGTTTTTAGTTTTTAATCCGTATGCAACAAAACCTTTCCAACAAGGGTTTTTCATTTTCTTTTTACGTGCCATAAAAATTATTTTTATTTATCTTTACAAATATAATTAAATTAAATATAATGAATTTTAGCAGAAAACTACGAGTTAATTACGACCGTAAAGAACCCTCTAACGACTATTTAAAATACTGGAAAGTTGTAAAACATTGGGCTAGAGCTTATTATAATTTAAAAACTGCGGATATAGAAATGATGTTGTTTTTATATAGCGAAGGATTATTTACTAGGAAACAATTTGAAGAGTTCAATGAGATTATGTCTTGGGATAAAATGCGATTCCAAAAACTGTTAAAACAAAAATGGATTATTGTCTGGCGTGAAAGAATTGGTAAACAATCAAAGCTTTATGAATTAGGATTTAAAGGTAAACGTGTGGTGGCATCTATATATAAAAAATTAAATATGGAAGAAACTATTTCAGAAAGTCCTTATCGTAATCCTATATTTAAAAACAATACAAAGTATAGTAATAAAATTCATAGAAAAATTATTAAAGAAATGAACAAAACTATTCGACAACAACAACGTCACGCTCCTGAATAATAGTATATATTTTTTCATTGAGCATCATAGTGTGTCCAGCAGCTTTATCATAAAAAATAATATCATCTTTGTTGATAACAGAACATTCGTGTCCTGGAAGAATTACTTTCCCCTTTTTATATCTAAATTGATTGCTGTCTGCTGAGGTAAGTAATATTCCTGAATCAGTAGTTTCTTTTTCTTTAATAGTTTCAATTACTATTGTTTTGCCTATTGCTTTCATTTAATTTATCTTTTAAAATATTTTTATCTATTATTTCGCCTTCTAAATCTAAAACAGTATATCCTTGTGCAATTAAAAGATTTATTGCTTCTAACTGTTCTTTAACTCTTTCTGGAATAGTATAAGTTTTAAAAAAATTCACTCTTGCGAATCTTTCTTGTAAACAACATATCCGTGTTGTTTCAAAAGACTAATAGCAGATTTAACTTTTTTCTCATCCATTCTAAAAGATTCAAAAATTTGATTTTCAAATGCGTGTGGTCTATGACCCATAATATATAATTTTAAATTTATGCTCGTTTCATTGTTACTATTGCGTTTGTGCTAAGTATAGTTGTTGCAACACTCGCTGCATTTATAAGTGCGTTCTTTGTTACTTTAGTTGGATCAATAATTCCCATTTTATACATATCTCCATACTCTTTGGTTTTAACATTAAACCCATAATTTACTGGAGCTGATGCACACGAGCATATTGTATCACGTACTTTTTTTACATCATCACCTGCATTAGTAAGTATTTGTTCTAATGGAGCAGTTAAAGAATTATATAGTATATCATTTGATATTCCATCACCTAAATTTTCTGCTTCTCTTAATAAAGCTAATCCTCCGCCAGGTAATATCCCTTCTTCCAATGCCGAACGAACAGCACACACCGCATCATCGATGCGGTCAAATTTTTCTTTTTGCTCAATGTCTGAGTTAGCTCCTACATAAATAACGCCAACAGATCCAGTCAAGTTCGCTATACGTTCTAATATAAAATCTTTCTCATACTTGTTTAAAGAAGTCTTCTTGTGCTGATCTTTGAGTTGATTAATTCTTTCGCCTATTTCTTCATTTTGTTTTTCATTAGCCGTAACTATAACAGTACTATCTTTCCCAACAATAATTTTCTCAGCAAACCCTAAACTATCCATTGTAAGCAAACTCAAGTCATCGCCTTGAGACTCACTAAAATACTTTGCGCCTATCGATAACGAAATATCACCTAATAACTCATTTGTCTTATATCCAAACGATGGTGGTATAATATTACATATAGATAAATTATTCTGAATTTTGTTTGCGCCTAGTGTATTAACTACGTTTTGAGTACAGTTTCCTATAATCAAAAGTTTTTTCTTTTCTTTAATAATCGGTCTTAGTATATTTTCAATCTCCATCAAGCTCTGAATCTCTGTGTCAGTAACAAGAATATGAACATTATCTAAAACACATTCATCATTTCTTTCGTTGTTGGCGAAAAGCTGTGTGGTATATCCTCTCTCTATTTTTATACCCTTAGTAATCTCATAGTAAGTTTCTTCAGTCTGTGAATTTTCTACTGTCAGTACACCATCTTTACCAAGCTCTTTGTAAGCATCAGAAATTAATCGACCTAGTTCAGCTGAATTATTAGCCGATACCGTAGCAACATCACGAAGTGTTTTTGAACTAACCTTTTTAGAAACTTTGTTTAAGTTTTTTATAATGCCCTTAACAGTTTCATTAATATCTCGTATAAGTTCAGTAGTGTTTATGTTTTCGCCTTCCTCTATTGCTTTCATTCCGTTTCGAATAATAGCCTCAGTAAGTACAATTGCAGTTGTTGTTCCATCCCCAGCAGAACTAGCAGTCCTGTCTGCTGCTTCTTTCATCATCTTTACAGCTAAATTCTCTACAGCGTCTTCTAAGAAAATAGATTTAGCTACAGTCACACCGTCTTTAGTAACGGTTATTCCGTGAGTGTGTTCTGGAGACTCAATTAAAACAGTTTTACCTAATGGACCTAAAGTACTTTTAACAGCATTAGTAATTGCATTAATTCCTTTTTTTAATTTATCTCGACCCTCTTGGTCAAACACAAGATCCTTTGGACTGTAACTCATAATGTATTTTATTTAATTAAATTATAAGTCAAAAGTATGAAAAATTTATTATAATAAACTAAGTTGAGGTAATTTTAAAAATGTTGGTTTTAAGTTTCCCTATATATATATAGAGTAAATACTTATTTATATTTTTCTTTCCGTGAAAAAGAAGAGAAAAAATTAACATAATCGACATAAAGCTGATTACCAGTACTTTAGACAACATATCGTTAACATAGTTATGTTGATAATCAACATAAATAGACAAAATTGAATAAAAAAAAGAGGCTTGACTAATTGCCTAACCTCTTTTTACACAAATTAACTATGGGAAGAAAGTTATCTGTATGTATTAAAAAAATTCTTTCTTTGCTCTGCTAACTCAATTGCGTCTGCCATCATTCCTACTTTTTTAGATCTATATTGTGAGTTCTTTAAAGAAACCATTTTACTAAGTCCTGTCTCATAATAATTAAAATCTCCAGACAACTCGTGTCTGTTTCTATTTGATAAGTATTCCTGCATCACAGGTCTGTTAGGTATTTTCTTTGCTCCTTTGATTTTCATAATGTTACGTTTAGATTGCTAAGATAATAAAAAAATATTAGACGCTTAGAGGTGTTGGGTAATATATGATATACGCAACACGACACCAAAAGGAAAACGATTTTTAAAAACAACCCCCCCTCTTCATTTCAAAAATTTGCTTCAGATTTTTTTGACTTTTCCATAGGGACACCACCACCACCACCACACCCGACCACACCACCACACCACCCGACCACCTCGCCCCGTTTCCCGTTGTTCTTGTTTCTTCGTTCTTTATTCTTTCCCCTTTTTTATTTTGTCACAGACATAAAAAGAAAGGGTTAACCATTCCCCAAAAACAAAAAGCAATTAATAAATAATATCTTTTAAGCTGGAGATAACCAGCTGACAAACAAAAGAAAGCGTTTATTTTGCCCGTGTGCCATCACTACAAACAAAAAAAACACCCTTGTAAGTTATTGATTTACAGTAACTTATAAAATACTTTTAAAAAACTTTAAAAATAATTAGGATAATACTTTTATTTTGCTTTATATTTGTAATGTCAATAAGGCACACAATTAAAATTATTATTATGAATTTAGATACTATTAAAGCAGAATTACAAGAACATTTAAACGATTTTATTACTGAAAATAACGACAGAAAATGGGCTAGAGATATTCAAGATTTACACCACGAGGCATTCAATCAAGACTATTATATTATCGGATATTATCAGGCTGAGCAATGGCTAAAAAAACACGATATAAGCGTATTTGAGGGCATTGAGTTTGTGCAAAATTATGAACGTGATAATTTCGGGGATGATGCCGTAAGAACATACGACAACGCCGAAAGCCTTGTTAATATGATAACTTACATAATAGGCGAAGAATTAGTATACAAATTAAATTAATATAAACTTAAAAATAAAAACTATGTACGCATTAAAATTTAAAGATGGAACAATTCAAACTGAATCAGGGTTAATAAATCCTAAAACTTGGGAGGGTGTAAAAGTTTACAGAGGCAGACAAATTGACTCTGAAAATATTAGTATTGAGGTAGTGATAAATGATACTCAAACCATTGCAAAGGGTCAATATAATATCCGTTCTAATTGGGTTTATATCTCAGCAGAAAATGAACTTTTTGAAAGCATTGAAGATGATTTGAGAGATGCAATAGAAGATAGAACAATAACTTTAGATTAACTGAGGAGGATTTAATATCCGAAACTCTGAGCAATCAGAGTCTTAATCAAATAAAATATAATTATGAAAACAATATTAAACAAAAAGCAAAGGCAAGATTTTTTAAATGAGAATTGGAAAATTGAAACCCTTATTTTTCGTTGGGGAAAGTCTGGAATGAGACCCGTAAGAATATACGACAAAAGAAACGACAAAACCGATTTTGGTGCAGGTGGTTACGGCTACGATAAGCAAGGAACTGCATTTGGTCGCTTCATCGCTCATTATTTTAGTGATGAACTAAAGCGATTAGATTCGGATAAATTTTATGGCTTGAGACATTACAACACTAAAACGCAAAAATCTCAGAAAAGAGCATCAAAACACACGACAACCTCAATAGATGGTGCTTGTGGATTTTCTTCAATGGAAAGAATATTTGAAAAAATCGGATTTTGTTTAGATTTTATAACAGAAACAAAACACGAAATAATATACAAAATTAACCTAAAATAATTATGGCAAAATTAAGCAAAATTATATCTCAGCTAGAAAATCATATCGAGGATATTAAAGAAGAAATTTACAACAGAGAAGAACAAGCAGACAATTACAGAGATAAATCTGAAGCTTGGGAAGATAGCGAAAAAGGAAGTGATTATATTTCCAAAACCGAAGCACTTGATGAATTAACAGATTTATTATTTGAGGCACAAGACAAAGCACAAAGAATTAAAGAGGGGGATTTTTATTAACTAAAAAATATAACTATGACAAAATTAAAAACGGGTATTTATACCCATATTAGAAAAGGAAACGTAAAAGTTTACACGGCGAAAGAATATAAAAAACTTTCGATATTCAAAAAATTATTAATCAAATTCAATTTATAATGAGAAATTACGTAAAAGAAATAAAAGATTTTCAAATTTATGTTTGGGAATTTTACAACGAAAAAAATGGAATTTATCCCATCGCAAATAATTTTGAAATTCAAGATGCAGTAATGAAGTATATTGAATCAAAACCATTGACAGAAATAGAATTCGACTCATTCGATAGGGAAAAAGTCAGAGAAATTTTACAACCAACTTATAAAATGTTTTAACTATGGAACAAATAAAAGAAATTTACCAGGAATTACAAGTTAAGATCCCGACAAGAGAACAAGAGGCGAAAAAGTTAATCTTAGTCATTGAAAAAATACTAACATTATTTTTAAGAGTATTAACAACGGGGTTATTTTTTATGGCAGTTATCGGAATTCTATTTTTTATAATAGGAATGATTACGGGACATATTGACACATCAAACGCAAATTTTGGAATTTATTAAACTATAAAATTATGACATACTCAACACACAATAAAACAGGGCTAACAAAGGCTATGAAGTCAGCGTTAAAAGAAATAGTAGGCGAAAAGTTAACTTATTATACAAGTCAGGGATTAGGATTTGACCCTAACGCAACTTTTTATGTAAGTGCTTCGCATATTATGAACGAACAAACACAGAAATTTAACAGAGAATTAGGAATCCACACCAACGCAGGATTAAACCAATTTTATAAAACTATATAATTATGAGCTACTTACAATTACCAAAAAGAGTTTTTAATAGTCCGTTAATAAAATATACAAATTTTAAAGATGGAACATTTATAAATCTTATAAGGTTAATAAAACCATACGCAAACGGAGATAGTTATGCAGTTTACGAAACAACAACAAATCCGTTTTGTTCAAATGGATTATTTAAAACAAAAGAAAAAGCAGAAGAGAAATATAATTTAATGGTTAGAAACGGAAGCAAAAATAATCCTGTTACAACTCAAGGAGAAACAAATAATTAAAAATAAATAATAAATTATGAGAACAACACACGGCAAAGAATACCACAAATGGAACAACTCGCAAGATGATTTTTTAAAATTAAAAGTTATCTCAATAAGATATTACGAAACACGCAGAGGCACGGGCTACCAGTGTAAAACCAACAAAAAAAATGTTGAGATTTGGAACGATGGAAATGGTGGTGGAACTTATATTGCTCAACACCACCCATATACAACACCATATATTCATATGACAGAAACGGAGATGGAAAATTTGATTGATAAATATGAAGAAATGGACAACAGATTTATTGAATTTAAATAAAATAAACAACAAACAACTTGCACACTAATTAAAAACAACTTATATTGTAGCAAATTAAAAACTATGGCAGTAAACGAAATAACATTTTTAAGAAGAATGATTTACACTTATAAAAACCCACAGAGTGAGAGGGATTTTTACAAAGCAAGAAAACATTTGAACAAAGTACACAAGCAGTACGGAACAATAGATATATCAACAATTCAAAATTTAATAAAATGAAACTACAAGAATTTAACGAAATGATGAAAGAATCATTAGGAGATAGAGTAATAAATATACCATCAACAGAAACAGAATATTTTGCACATAAGTGCCACATATCAGGAGATGGAATGAATGATGGGTGGTGTTGGTATGATGGAGCTTTTTATACATCAACCCTAGAAATAACTTTAAAAGAATGTAGAAAAGATAGAGAGAATATCCTTTATGATATTGATGAAGATGTAAATCTACAAGATGAATCAGAATATAATGAATTTATAAAGGCATTAAAAAGAGCAAAATCAAATACCGAAACAGATGATGACTTGCTATTTATAGCTTATCAAACGGGATATTTATATTACACGGAATGGTATGAAGATGATTTTATGAACTATAAATTAGTAGGCGACAAACTACTTCCAATAGGAGATGAAAAATCAACACAATGGGAATAAAATTAAAACAAGAATCATTTGATGATTTAAAACAAAGGCTTGTCCACTATTACGAGGTAGATTTAGGAAACTGTGAAATGTCCAACGAAATGTGGATTGAGGAACTAGCAAAATCAATGTTCTATATAAATTATAAAGAAAATTTTATAGAGCAACACGAAGCATACAAAAAAATGTGTAACGAATAAATAAAATATAATATGCAAAATAATAAAATATTAGTAAGCGATAGCAAGTTTCTGGAATGTGTAGATGAAATTGCAACACAAATTACAGAAATGAATTTTGGAGCAGACACTTGGGTAGAAGAATATGGACACGGAGTTTGGGAAGAAAAAAGCGTTCTGGTGTTTTCCGAAGAAGCACAAGACTTCTATAATGACACCTTTGATGAGATTGAAACATTAATTAACAGCACACTAAATGTGTGGAATAAACAAACTATATAATATGACAATAAAAGATTTTTTAAATAATCCTTTAGTTTTTGTTTACTCAGAATCTGATGATGAATTTGCTACATACACATATAATTTTAATGAAATAAAGCAAGTTATAGAAGCACACAACGAAGATTTTGAGACAGACTACAAAACTATTAATGAATTTAATGATGGCGAAGAATACAGAACAATTAAAACTATATAATATGAAACCACAAATTTTTAAAGTATCGCTTTACTATGGGGGCGAAATGCCAAACGAACAACGATATACACCAAGTATAGATGTTGCCAGAAAATGGGTAACAGAGGCAGAACACGGAACAATAGAAAACCAAAATAACATTTTAATACAATAGATATGTATTTATCAGACAAGGACATAAAGAAAGCCCAAACCTCTCAATTAATAGGCGAAAGGAACTCAGCACTCGATCTTATTTATAAAATAAACATAGAGATAGAATCAAGGCATCAAACTAAATTAGAATGGTGGAGAAACTACGGAGAATGTGTTTCTGCAAACAGACCAAATACTGATGACTTTGCAATAAGGTATGCAGATAATATTCAAAACGAAAACAAATGAAAACAAAAGGAACATACTCAATAGTTGAAGATAACTATGAATTAGATATAAATTACGAATTCTATTGGAACGATGGAGATAATGATTATCCCCCAGAAGCTGATTTAGAAATAGAAAATGCAGAATTAAATGGAATAGATATAACAGATTTTTATTGGGATTGGGTAGATGATGCCATACATACGCAAGTCTGGGAATACGCACAAGAAAACAAAAATAATTAAACAACAACTAGGTTTGGATAAGCCACACGTTTAAGTACGGAGGCGAAACTTACTGACGAGTAAAAAAGGTTCGATTCTTTTTCTAGTTGCTAATCAATAAATTAATAAATAAATAGAAATTATGGGAAGATATTATAACGGAGACATAGAAGGTAAATTTTGGTTTGCAGTACAATCAAGTAACGCAGGGGAAAGATTTGGAGCAATAGAAATTGAGCCATACTTTATTCAGTACGAAGTCGATAGAGAGAGCTACAAAGAAATTGTAGAAGAATTAGCACAGATTAAATCTACAAGTCAAATAGACAAAGTAGAAGCAATGTTTGAAATAGTAAGAGCTTATAATGATGACACTTTAAAGGAATATGGTGTAACTAAAAAAGACATAAGCGAATACGCAGATTATGAGATGGGAATGAAAATCAAAAATTGGTTTGACAATAACCCCGATGAAGAAATATTAACCTTTGAAGCAGAAATATGAAAACAATATTATTAATTATGGCACTTTTTTTATACGATTTTGAAGAACAAGGTTTTTTAGTAACGGCTACAATATACCACGCAACTCCAGAACAATGTAATGCAGATTATTTAACTACTGCTAGTGGAAAGAAAATAAACGAAGACAACCCACAAGGGCATAGATGGGTGGCAGTAAGCAGAGACTTAGAGCAATTAGGTTTTAAGATGGGCGAAAAGATTCTTGTAGAAAACGCAGAAGAAATGAATGGGGTCTGGACAATAGAGGACAGAATGAATAAGAGGTGGATAAGTAGAATAGACTTTTTAGTAAACAAATCTAAAAAGGGTGGTAAATGGACTAACGTAATAATAAGCTTAGTAGAATGAAAAAAATAATAAAACAAATTTTATTTGAAAAATTAAAATTAAGACCAAACTTTAATTTAATTAGAAAATTACAACAAAAATTAGATCAATTTAAATATGAAAAAAATAAAGAAAAAAATTAGACAGTACAGAAGCAATCAAGGGCGAAGTCCTAAAAAAATGGAAGAATCATACAAAGTTATGTTTATAGCCGTAGTAATGTTAGTAATAATTACTTGCATATTAATTTTAAATTAGTTATTTTTACAAACACAAATTAATTATAATCAAATGGGAAAATCAAGCGAAAAATTTATCAAAACAAGAGAGGAAGAGCAAGATGCTAAACCTTTAACACAAATACCAACAGAGTTTTTATGGAAAGAATATTTTACGATGTTAGGTCAGCAGTATAATTACGAATTTAAACCAGAAAAAAAGAATGAAAAAAGGAATATTTAATATGTATGTTAAACTCATCTGTGATGGATTAGATTTAAGTGAAAACGAATTGTTTTCTTCATCAAGAAAAAGAGAGTTAGCAAAAGCAAGACAGATGCTTTATAATTTATGTTACCAAAGACCAATGACAATAAATCAAATTGTTTCACTTATGGACAACAAGGGTCATAGCACAACTTATGAAAACGTAAGACAAGGTGTACATATAGTACAAGACACTATTGACTTTGAAAAGGATAGAGATGTTACATCTTTTATTTCAAAATGTTTAGAAAAAGCAGAGCAATGTTGTTAAGTCCGTTAGATAGTTTATATAAGGTCTGGGAAGAAGCTGATTTAGATTCTAAAAGCATAAAAATAAAAACTAAACATAATGATTCTATACTATTTAAAGGTATAAAAATCGTTAACTCTGCTGATGGAATAAAAATATACAACACAAAAAAAGGTAGCTTAAATTATAAGGAGATAGACTATGATGATTATATTTATTTTTTAGATAAAGGTTTTATCAATGGTGTGTTCCATATATTAAAAAGGACTTACAAAGAACAAATTGACACTATTACGCAAAAAATACAGAACGAGGTAAATCAAAGAAATAATAAAAAACATTACGATTACCTAAAACAAAAGAGAGATAACATTATAAAAAAATACACACAAATTATTAAAAAAGAGAAATTATGACAAAAACTATGACTACATTCAAAGCATTAGCATCTATTAATGTTAAGGATAAGATTGAAAAAAAGGGAAGATTTGATTATTTGTCTTGGGCATATGCTTGGGCGATAATAAAAGACAAGTACCCAGATGCAAACAGAAAAGTATATGAATCAGACCATACGGGTCTAAACTACTTTACAGATGGAAACACTGCTTATGTAAAAGTTGGTGTAACTATTGGAGGAGTAGAGCATATTGATTACTTGCCTATTATGAATCATCAGAACAGATCTATAAAAGTAGAAAGTGTAACATCATTTGATGTTAACAAGGCAATACAAAGGTCTATGGTAAAGGCTATAGGAATGCACGGATTAGGACTATCATTATGGGCAGGAGAGGACTTGGTTGATGTTTCTGAAGAAAAGCCACCTGTAAAGAAAAGTGTTAAGCCATCTTTAAAGAAGACTCATAAAAATTGGGCAGACTGTGTTTCTTACATAAAAAGTAACAAGACAGTTCCTTTTGCTCAACTTATAAAAAATCTAGAAGATAGATTTACGATACCTGCATCTAATAAGAAAGAATTAAATTCTTACTATGCTAACTAAAAAAGAGATATTAGATAAATTACAGAACGATGAAGAATATTATGGAGAGTTTGGCAAACAATATATGTCAAACTCTGACATATGGACTTTATTAAAAGAGCCACACAAATACGGGAAAGGAAAAGAAGAAACTGTACCAATGGTTGCAGGTAGATATTTTCACGTTTCAATATTAGAGCCAGAAAAAGTAGGAATGTTTAATATTATAGACTCATCAACTAGGTCTACAAAATTATATAAAGAAGCTTCGGCTGAAGAAGGTAAAATTCTATTACTTAAAAAAGAGCAAGATCATTTGGATTTTTTAATAAATAAAGTAAGATCAAACTTTAGGTTTTATTCTGATATATTTAATCCATTAAATAAATATGAAGTACCAGGAATTACTGAACTTTTTGGATTGAAATGGAAGGGCAAAGCAGATATTATAACACCTGATATTTTAATTGATATAAAAACAACATCAAACATAGATAAATTTAAGTGGAGTTCTCGTGACTATAATTACGATAGTCAAGCCTACATATATCAACAGATATTTGGTAAGCCTGTAATTTTCTATGTAGTTTGCAAGGTTTCTGGAAGATTAGGTATTTTTACTCCTACTGAAGAGTTTTTAATTGGTGGGAGAACTAAAGTTCAAAAAGCTATTGAAATTTACAATAACTTTTTTACAGAAAATGCAGAGATGGAAATATCTCAACATATAACTATTCAGGATTTATAAAAAAGGAGTCAGATGTGCTTCTCCTACTAAGCACTCAAAATTAATACTTTATATTATGTCACAAGACAAAATTTTTGCAGACGGATTTCTTTTCAAAAGAAGAGAAAACGCACCAGAGTTCGTAATCGGTAACATCAGCGTAAAAGTTGAAGAAGCTATTACATTTTTAAAAGCTAATCATAAAAATGGTTGGGTAAATTTAAATGTACTTACGGCAAAATCAGGGAAACCTTATGTTGAATTAGATACTTTTGTACCTAAAAAACAAGAGGATCAGCCTGTTGCAAAGGAAGAGAAAACTGCAGATTTACCTTTTTAATTTAAGGTATACTATTAAGTATAGGGGAGGCAACTCCCCTTTTCTTTTGCCTTATCTATGTTAGAAATGTTAATTTTTTCCCTTAGATGTGGCAAATAAAAAAATATAATTAAAAAAACTATATATATATATATAGAATCACAAAATCAACATAATGGAAGAAAGTAAAATAACAATATTTAGAAATATTAAGGACACCTCGACTCCTTTTTATAGAGAATTGAACTCTATCCTGGATAGGATAAAAGATGGTAAGTCTAAAGAACTTATAAAGCAAATAAGAAAAGAAAAAGATAAAAATGTAAGACAAGAGCTAAAAAAAAACTTACCTGCTATTTGCTTTTCAGGAACATTTAAAAAAAGAGCAGATGATTCAATATTAGAGCATAGTGGTTTTATATGCTTAGATTTTGATGGTTACAATACAAAAAAAGATATGATTTCTGAAAAAGAAAGATTATCCAAAGATAGATATGTATATTCTGTTTTTGTTTCGCCTAGTGGCAACGGCTTAAAAGCATTAGTAAAAATACCTAAAGAACCTGAAAATCATAAACTATATTTTTTATCTCTTGAAAAATATTTTAAGTCAGATTACTTTGATAAAACATCTAAAAACATATCACGAGTTTGTTACGAGTCTTACGACCCTCTTCTTTATTTAAATGAAAACTCTCAGTATTGGAAAAAAATTGAGGAACAAGAATATAAGCCCGTAGACAAATACACTGCAAGACCTACAATACCTGTCACAGATGAAAATAAAATTGTAGATATACTTATGAAATGGTGGGATAAAAAGTATGGATTAAAAAGCGGAGAACGAAACAATAACGTTTATGTACTTGCGGCCGCTTTTAACGACTATGGAGTCAATAAATCATTAGCTGAATACATTATGTCATCTTTTGAATCAAGTGACTTCTCAGCCTCTGAAATTAAGACTACGATAAACTCTGCATACTTACACACTCAAAACTTCGGATCTAAATATTATGAAGATGAGGATAAAGTAAATCAAGTAAGAATGAAACTCAAGCGTGGAGTATCAAAAAAAGAAATTCGTCTTCAGTTATCTGAATCAAATATTGAAGATGCAGTTATTGACTCTGTGATTCACACAATCGAGGAAGATGAAACTGATAAAAGATTTTGGACTAAGAACGAAAAAGGTGTAATAAATATAATACACTATCTTTTTAGACAATTCCTGGAGGATAATGGTTTTTATAAGTATGCTCCAGAAGGCAGTAAAAACTTTATTTTTGTAAGAGTAACTAATAATTTAATAGACCACACAAACGAAGAAGAGATAAAAGATTTTGTTTTGGGATATTTAGAGGTATTAGATGATATGTCTGTATATAATTATTTTGCAGACAAGACAAGATTTTTTAGAGAAGAATTTTTATCTCTGCTTGGAACAGTAGATGTTTATTTTATAGAAGATGATAAACATACTGCCTACTTATATTACAGAAACTGTGCAGTTAAAGTTCAAAAAGATACAAAAACTGCTATTGATTATTTAGATTTAGGTGGTTATGTTTGGAAAGACCAGGTAATAGATAGAGACTTTGATCTTTGTGAAACCTATGAATGTGACTACAAAACATTTATCAGTAATATTGCAGGAGGCGACAAATTAACTATAAGGTCTATGGAAAGTACCATAGGTTATTTATTACACGCATATAAGAATTTTTCATATTGTCCTGCTGTTATTTTAAACGATGAGGTTATCTCTGAGAATCCTGAAGGCGGAACAGGTAAAGGTTTGTTTATGAATGCTATAAACCAAATGAAAAAATTAGTTGTAATTGATGGTAAAGCTTTTAATTTTGAAAAATCATTTGCATATCAGCTTGTATCAGCCGACACACAAGTATTGTGTTTTGATGATGTAAAAAAACATTTTGATTTTGAAAGATTATTTAGTGTGGTTACGGAAGGATTAACACTTGAAAAGAAAAATAAAGATGCAATCAAAATACCATTTAATAAATCTCCAAAGGTTGCAATAACAACAAACTACGCAATAAAAGGTAAAGGTAATTCATTTGAGAGAAGAAAATGGGAGTTAGAATTTAAACAATTCTATACAAAAGATTTTACACCATTAGTGGAATTCGGTAAACTTTTATTCTCAGAATGGTCTCAAGAAGAATGGTGTATATTTGATAATTATATGGTAGAAAATTTAATGTTCTATCTTAAAAACGGATTATTAAAATCTGAGTTTAAAAACTTATCAATAAGAAAACTATCAGCAGAAACTTGTCACGAGTTTATAGAATGGTGTGGTTTGATTGATGGAATTGCAAAACACGATTCCTTGAAATTTGATCAGAAAATTTACAAAAATGAATTATATTTAGAATTCATTCAAGACAATCCTGATTATGCTCCAAAAGCTAAAATGACAATATCCAGGACTGCGTTTTATAAATGGTTAAAAGCTTATGCTATTTTTATAACAGGTATAGAACCAATTGAAGACAGAGATATGAACGGAAAGTGGATGATAATATATACTGATAAAAATATAAAAGTAAAACCTACAGATGAGTTGGAGTTCTGATTTTAAATGGTGTATTGATAATGATTGGCAAGTTTATATAAAACCAATAAATACAATACACTATAAAATAGCAATTAGAAAAGGAGGAATATCAACAAATGGAAAGGATAGGTTTTATGATTCAAAAAAAAACATTACTTTATATAGTAAAGAACACTTGGGTAAAATAGAATATAAATCACAGAAAAAAGCAATGGAGAAATTGCCAGAAGTCTACAAATACCTGCGAGAAAATTATGGATAAATATGATCCTTTCGAGGGTGTTTTTGATGAGTATGATGATGAGGAGTTGCACTGGGCTATGTTAAATTCTTACGATGTTATTGTAAATGACATAAAAATTGAAGACATAGTAATTACAGATATAGAGTTCTTTATTCACGATATAAGTAAAAAAGTAAAAAGATCATCTATAGATATTTTAATAGCATATTTTGAGGAAACAGAGGAATATGAAAGATGCGCCGTATTATTAAAAATAAAAAAACAACTCAATGATTAGTGAAATTCATAAAAAAGAAATTGCAATAATAAATTTTCTAAATGAAATATTTGGTTGGGAACTTTCTCATACAGGTATGGACTATGAACATTATGATGCCATAGGTTATACCAAAAAAAGAAACGGTTGCATAATGGAAATGAAATTTAGAACAAAACATTATGAAGATATGATGTTGGAGAAAAAAAAATATGAAAGGCTTATGCAAAGCTCGTTTCTAAAATATGAACATAAGTTTTATTTAGTACAAGATCCAACAGGAATTTATATTTTTTGGCTAAACGAAATAGACATAAACGTATTGTCTACAGAAGATATGAATTGTCCTCCAACAACATATTTTACTGAATCTCCAAAAATAAATAAGGAGGTTTATTTATTGCCAAAACAATGGGCATCAGTAAAAATTTTAAATTATGGAATTTAGAAAGTATCAATCTAATATTATAAATAAAGCATTAGAAATAATAAATGAAAAAAAATTTATATACTTATCTATGGAGGTTAGAACAGGAAAAACTCTTACTTCATTAGGAATCCTGGATAAGATAAAAAATATAAATAAAGTATTATTTATTACAAAAAAAAAAGCAATTACTAGTATTTACAAAGATTTTGAAATGCTAAAACCTTACTACGAACTGCTTGTAATAAACTACGAATCCCTTCATAAGATAGACCAACGTGGTTGGAGTGCAATAATTTGTGATGAGTCACACAGTATGGGTGCGTTCCCTAAACCAAGTAAAAGAGCAAAACAAGTAAAGGAGTTAATAATAAAAAATGATCCTTATGTTATATTTTTATCTGGAACTCCTACTCCAGAATCATTTAGTCAAATGTACCATCAGGTTTATGGATTAATAAAAAGTCCATTTAGTAAATACACAAACTTTTATAAGTTTGCTAAAGATTATGTTGTTCCTAAAACAAAAAGAATAGGTGGGTTTATAGTAAATGATTACTCAACAGGAAAACAAAGCATCCTGGATCAAATGAAACCATACACAATTTCTTATACACAAAGAGAAGCAGGTTTTAAATCAAAGATAAACGAAGACATTATTTATGTTAATGCTCCTGATATGATTATGAATCTTTGCAGTAAATTAAAAAAAGATTTAGTTATTGAAGGCAAGGAAGATGTTATTCTTGCAGACACTGGGGTAAAGCTTATGCAAAAACTCCACCAAATGTATAGTGGAACTGTTAAGTTTGAAAGTGGTAAGTCTATGGTTTTAGATACTTTTAAAGCTCAATTTATTTATGACAACTTCTGTTCTCAAAAAATAGGAATATTTTATAAGTTTAAAGAGGAGCTTAATGCTATAAAAAAAATATATGGTAAAAATATATGTACTGATTTAGAAACATTTAATACCACCAATAAATCTATAGCTTTGCAAATTGTGTCAGGAAGAGAAGGTATAAGCTTGAGAAAAGCAGACATACTTTTGTATTACAATATAGATTTTAGTGCCACCAGTTATTGGCAATCAAGAGATAGAATGACAACTAAAAATAGACTAGAGAATAAAGTGGTTTGGGTTTTTACAAAAGGAGGAATCGAACCAGATATTTATAAGTCAGTAAGTAAAAAAAAGGATTATACTTTAAAACATTTTAAAAGAGATTTGTTAAGTTTGTAATATGAGGTTTGTAAGGTTTTTATTTATTTGGATAAGTCAGAACTTAGCAATACCATTTTGGGTAGTCGGACACATACATTTATCAATACATAATTTTCACGACTTCATAGAAATTATATCATCATTAAGTATGAATTTAATCGTAGCTATTGGATTTATGTATGATTATGACCAGCAAAAAACAAATGACAGAACAACAAATACAAGCAAAAAGAATTAAAGAATTGGAAGCTGATGGATATTATGTTATCAAGCTTATAAAAACTAATAAAAATGGTATACCTGATCTTGTAGCTATACCACCAGACTGTAAAGTTTTGTTTTCTGAAATAAAAAAACCTAATGGGGTTTTATCTGCAATACAAAAATATAGATTAAGTGAGTTAAAAAAACACGGAGTAATAACTGAAATATATAAAGGATGAAATATACTAAACTAGACTATAATCTTTTTATAGGACACTATGTTGTTCCTGAAGCTAAAGACAAAAAAACAAATATTGATGATATAAAAAACATAATACAAGAAGAAAGTGGTTTAGACAATATATTAAAAAACACTAGAAAAAGAAATTATGTTGATGCTAGAAGAATATATTATCACATTTTAAGAAACTATCATTATTTAAGTTTAGATAAAATAGGAAAATTAGCAGGCAATAGAAACCACGCAACAGTACTACACGGGTTAAGAAATGTTGATTTTTTAATAAAATCTGATCCAGACGTGTCTAATTTATTTAATCGTGTGAGTGATAGGGTTTTAAATTTAAAGTCAGAAAAACAATTGTTATTAGAAAAAATAGATAGCTTAGAAAAAGAGTTATTAACATTAAAAAAAGAAAGAAATGGAATACACATTTAAAGATTTAGAAAAAATTATTGAGTTCAGTTCTTGGACTAATAGTAAAAAAATTGATGAGCTTTTCAGAATAGATTGTTATATGTATACAAATTTAGGTAAAGATTCTACAAAAAAAGAGGTTGAAGAAACAAAAAGAAAGTCTAAAATAATTTACAAAGCTATTTCTAAAATAGATAAAAAAGTAGGACAAAGCCTTATTACTGCTCTTGACTAGTTAATAACTTTTTATTTAAAAAACTGTATTTTTTTGTAGATTGAGAGAACCTGTAAAAAATGCCAGTAAATAAAAACAGTCAGAACGCCATAAACTACATTAATATGTTGATGTCAAATATTAATGAGTTAACTGACGAAATTTACGAATCTCTTATGGATGAAGACACTGAGTCTTTAAATGCAAATATAAAAAACTTAATATCGTTACTAAGAGACACTCAAAAACTAACTGAGGATGAGTTCTAATGAACAAGTTAGAATATGTAAGAAGTGTAAAGTCTCTAAACCAATAACAGAATTTAATAAAGACGGCAAATATTTTAGAACTGAATGCAAAAAATGTACTCTTGTTGTTAAAAAACAAAGGAGGCGAAACAAAAGAAATTGGTTAAAAGAATATAAAGAAAAACTTGCTTGTAGTGTTTGTGGGTATTCAAAAAAAACTAATAAAAATTTTTCTAGCAGAGCCTTAGAATTTCATCACACAAAAAATAATAAAAGCTTTTCAGTCAGCAATGGTATTGCTAGAGGCAATGGAATAGGTGCTATTAAAAAAGAAATAGACAAATGTATTGTTGTTTGTTCCAGGTGTCACGCTGAAATTCACTCAAAACAAACTTCCTCCTGATTTTTTATCATTACCTAATAATGGTCCACCACTAGATTTTCTTTTTTTAGTTTTCTTTTTTGGCTTCGTCTTTCTTTTTATAGGAATTCCTGAACTACCTTTACTTTTCTTTCCGCTTTTTTTTAAAGCTTTTACGTTGTAGTTTACAACTGATCCAAATTCACTAGGAGTTAATCCTAGGTTATACATCAAATAAACAAAAGCATTTCCTGCCATTTTATCTTGAGCTTCAGGAGTTAGTTTTTTTGTTTTACCTGTATAATTATCTGTATACTTGCCGTTAACAGCCATTTTCATATAATCATATGTTTCTAGAGCTTTCTTTGGACCTATCCCCAACACACCCATCATATCAAAATATGATTTTTTATCATTTACAAACAGCTGATAAACTTCATTTGTATTTTCAGTGTCTTGAAATAAAGTTAAAACACTATTAACTAGCTGAGTAGTGGGTGTGTCTGTAATTGGAATTGGAGACAATATATCTTTGGCTATGTTTCCTACACGACCTTTTTTTCTATTTTCAAACGCTTTTTCTTTATCATCTTCATCTTCTTCAGAAAGACCTGCTAATATTTGAGTAACTAATAATCCTAATGCAGCAAACACAGTAGTCTCAACTCCTAATCCTACAATAGATTTACCTGAAGCAATTCTGTCTTCTTTACTTACATCGCTTCTGAACAATTGGTTTAAATCAGTATACATTCTTGTTTTTTGATTTAGTAGAAAATTTGCAAATGGAAAGAAAACTTTTCTAACTATCTGTTGTGTTGGTTTTTTGCTCGAAAATAAATCTCCTTGCAAATCTTGATCTGAAGTGTTTTGTTGTCTAGCCACTTGTTGTTGCGCATAATCTCCTGCTCTTTGATTTACTTTGTGATTTTTCCAATCAATACCTGCAGGATCTATACCTTGTTTTTTTAAGTCCGCACTGTAATAAGCTAACCAAGAGGCTTTAGCTGCGTACTTATCAGGGTTTACTAAAAACTTTTGTAGCCACCATTTTTGAACATCTACTATTGCATCTATTGCTTTTCCACGAGTAGAATTAGAAGCTTGTTCTAGTTTATTATCTAAACCTTCTAAGTTAGATATAGACTGAATACCACGATTAGCTATTTCATATCCTGAATTATTAAGCCAAGTATTAGCGTCTTTATTAGCTGCTGCTAAACCTATACCTCTCATAACTGAAGGTATATCTGTTATTAAATTAGTCATTGTATTAGCAAGAGGAGTTAATTGTTTGGCAAATTGAGTTACACCACCTAAAACTCTTGATACTCCAAAACCAGCTAACTTATTAATTCTATTAAGTAGTTTTTTCTGATCAGCACCACCATAAGTTTTAGAATCAAACTGATTTAGCCCTCTTTTAGAATTTACAAAATTCCTAAACCTAGTAGTTAATAAATCTCTATCACTTGCATCAGGAACTATTTTTTTATAATTAGAATTACTAACAAAACCTTTGAGTTGTTGTATACCAGAAGCTGTTTTAATATCTGTTATTGCGTCTTTTAGGTTGTTTATGTTAATTGAATCAAACCCTAAATTTAGATATCTTCCAGTAGGTAGTTTTGAACCAGGTTTTTTTTCCATAAGCACTCCTGTTTCTTTGTCATAAATATTTTCTCTTGTTCCTAAAAACACAGGCTCTCCTAATTCAGTTTCTGAATCTACTCCTTTAATTCTGCTAAAAGAATCAGGAGTATAGTTTAAATCTTTACCTAATGTTCTGTTATAGATATTTAAAGAAGTATTTTCTAATTCAGGTCTAAGTTTCGCCCACTCATTAGTCATCCATTCAACAGCCTCTTTGTTTATTGGATCCACTTTTGAATCAAGATCAAAAATTGTATTACTATCTTTTAAAACTTTATTATAAGTATTTTGGTATAACTCTGATTTTTTAGGATCAGATTTTTTTAACCGCTCTATGGTTTGTTTCACTAAACCTTTTCTTCTGTTAAATTCAGATTTTTGTTCTGATTTAGTTCCATCTAAAGTTCTTCTCATAAAAGCGAACATTCCTCTTTCTGTATTATTAGCCGCATCATTAAAAGGTGTACCATTTGGATTTGTTTTACTTTCTCCTTTTAAAATTTGTTTAGTAGTAGGCTTAATAAATTTATCACTATATTCTTTAGCAACTTTATTAGCTATTGTTTCCGCTTTAGAAACACCTCTTCTTATTTCAACAAAGCCTGAAAGTTCTTCAAACAATCTTCCTTTACTTTGACCAGCAAACATATTTTCAATTGTAAGCGGTAATTGACTTAAAAAATTATTCCACGATTGAACCAAGCCTTTTGGTATTAATTTACTGCCTAAAGGTCTAGCAATTAAATTTTTATTTAAAGCTTCTTTAGTTTTTTTTGCTCCTTTGTTAAATTCAGTTGTAGCTACCATACCACCAGTACCTTGATTAACAATAAAATTAACCATAGCATCTAAAGCTTCTAGTTTTTCTTTAGCGGTAGTCATCAAATCAATATCAACTTCCATAAAGTCTTTTATAACTTTTTGATCAGCCTTACTTATAATTAAAGGCTTACCACTAATGGGATCAATTCTATTTTTTATTATATCATTAATAGCTCCCTTATATGCTTCAAATGCTCTTTTAACACCTTTAGTTATTACAGCGTCTTTATCATTAGCCGTTTGCTCATTAGCTTCGGTTAATTTTTCTGAGTCTGATTTTTCTAAAATAGACCTCATTTCATCAATAGTAAACTCACTAGAGTCAAGCCCTGTTAAATCACTAAATGCCTGTGCTTCTGCTTTTCTTATAAGATCAACCTCGTTCTTTAATACTTTAGAGGTATAATTGTCTAATCCTTTTATATCTATAGTTCCAGCAAAAATTAAATTACCTTCTTTATCTGTCTTGGTTTTAGTTAAGCCATTAATAACTTTCTGTGCATTTTCTAAATATAAATCTAAGTCCTCAACTAAGTTAGGATCTATCTTATTAAATTGCTTTGCAGCTATAGCAACCTCTGCATCTAATGAATCGCTTTTTAAAAGCCTTTTTATTTTTTTATTAAAATTCTTAGCATCGTCAAACTTCTGAGTATTAACAGCATCAATGTTTACCTTGGTTATATATTCAAGTACTTGATTTACTAATCTTGGATTATTGAGATTTACACCAGAAATCTTTTTAATTAAAGACTTTGCTTTTTTTGTTGATATTATTTTTGAATCCAGTAAATCCTGGATAGCATCTGAAAGTTGTTTTCTTCTAGTGGTCTGATCTTTTTTAGACTCTCTATACGCTTTGTTCCAGTTTCTCCAGAACTTTTTTCTGTTTACATTTTCGCCTTCTTCTTTTGTTTTATCAGAAGACGTTTTCTTTTTACCTAATATTTTATCTGGTGAAGGACCTTTCTTTTTTCCAAACACACCAGGTTCAGAAGCCTCTTTTTGTAATACATCTTTACTTTTCTTTTCAGTCTCACTAATAGGCTCTCTGTTGGGGTCAATATTATTTACAGTTCTAATATTAACTGGAGTTGGTTTTAAACCTGTTAACTGCTCAAACTTAGCCTCTAAGTCTTTTTCAACTTGAGAAACGCCTGATTCAATATCTAATTTACCAGTAGGGTTAGCAGTTATAAAATCTATAACATCTTGTATGTATTGACTTTCGTTCTCAGAAGTATAACCATCAAGCTCTTGAACTTTTGTATCTAAATCAGAAGATGGGCTTTGTCCAAATTTATTTTTGTTTTTAAACCAAAACCTTTTCATTGCCGAGGTAATATTATTTCTGTCACCATATTTAATATAATCTGCCTCAGTAATTTTCCCTATCTTTCCTTTTATATCTAATGGATCTACTAGTCTTTCCTTTTCTTCTTTTGTTTTAGACTTTCTCTTTTTTCTTTCACCATCAAGTGTTTCAGCAATTTCTTTTATATTATTAGATCTGTCAGCAACAGCTTCAGAATATTGTTGTTCAGTTAAATTGGTGTTACCTTCTAAGTCTAATTTATCTCCAGCATTAACATCAATAACATTTTCTAATATCATTTTGTTAGCCTTTGCTTGACTAGATTTATTTACTGGCTTATCTGTGTTTTCTTTTAAAGCAACTGGATTAGCAGTACCGTCAGCATTCATTTGTACCTGTATCTTTGTTCCAGGTACCACAAACCTACGAGACTCCTGATCTATCTTTTCGTCTCTTTTTTTATTTAACTCATCAGATTTTAATTGTTGTTCTGGAGTTAGCGTTTTCTCATCAGTGACGGTAGTTTGACGTGTGTCTCCTTTTCCCACTCCTTGCAGTTCCACTTTATCGGTTTCCCCTGTTTCTTTGCTTCCGCCATCATCTGATAGCACTTGCTCCTCTGTTTTTGACTCTTGAATGGCATCTTGTTTTTCTTTTATTAGTTTATCTTGTTCTTTTAAAATATTCTCTTCAGACTCTATAATAGCAGGTAGATTTGCTTTTAGCCTTACCTCGTTCTCTGCTTTTAAAGAAGCTAAAGCATCATCTTTAGTTACATCAACATCTGTAGTTGTTTCTCCTCCAGAAGCTTCTATAGCTTGAGCAGTATCTTCTGCTTTTAAAATTTCTATCTGCTTGTCAACATCTTCAATCTTTTTATCTATATCTTCTTTTAACGGACCTTCTAAATTGCTTCTCTGATCCATCAACTTTCTTCTTTGATTTAAAAGAGCAGCAGCTTCTTCTTGATTACCACTCATAACAACCGAACCTTGTGTTTGGTTTAGAGCAGTTTGCATACTGTATATTTCCTGGTAAACTGACTTAGCATCAGCTACAGACATTTGACCAGAGTTAACTAAGTTAGCAATATCTTTTTCTATGTTACTACTTAATGATGCAGCTCTTATTAAGTCCTTTCTTTTGTTGTTAGATAAAAGTCTTGTAGATCCTACACCAGTTGTAGCAAGAACAGTTAGTATAGCTGTTTCAACAACATCTCTGCCTGATGTAGATTCATTTAAAATTTGTTTACCTACAGAATCATTAGCTAATCCATTTAATATATTACCTGTAAAAAGCACTGGCAACTCTTCTATAAAAAGTTCTTTACTGTTTTCTTTAACCAGGTCTTTTACTTTGTCTTGAAATACTTTACTGCTAACAACTGTTTTAGGTTTTAAAGCTAAGTCTTTTAGTATTTTTGGAAAGCTCTTTGTAGCTTCAAGTAGCTTTGTGTTTCCACCTGCTAGTCCTGAAAATATTCCATCTAAGCTAGCTCTACCATTACCATACATTATAGCTCTAGACATAGCCTCTTCTTCAGGAACACCAGCCTCCATTAGCTGGGTTTTAATATCATTAACTTCGCTAGCAACGGTAGACATATATGAAACAGAACCCATACCTATACCTCCAGGAACAGTGGTTTTTAAACCAGCTTTTTTAAGTCCCTTTTGAATAGTTTTAGTTGCCCACTTTCCACCTTTTATTAGCCCTACTAAATTAACTAAAGTACCTACTGTACCTTGAGTAATTGATCCTGCTGACCACTCATACTCGTAGTTAGGAACTTTTTTTGCTAATTCATTTACTTCTTTAACCTCATCATTAGTTAAGATACCACCCATAGAAACCATTGTATTTATATCTACAATGTCTCCTTCTGGAGTAACACCGACCTGCAAAGGTTTTCCTTTCCAATTAATAGTAACAGGCTTTAATTTTTCTACAGTCCTTCTTTCAATAGTAGAGGTGTCTAATGCACCATCGACTATTCCTACTTCATTAGAAATCATAGAGTCTAAACTTTCATTCAAGGCTCTTAACCCTTGCATTTCAAAACCAGCCAAATTACCTCCTTGTTCTACCCAAGATGGTATAGCTGCAAAAATACCACCAATAAACTTTATTGCAGAATCTGCTGCAGGTAATAAAACCGCATCTCCAAATCCTCCAGAAACATCTCCGTTTCTCTGGTCTATTATATATTGCTCTCTTCTATTTTTCTTAGCATCTTCAGATCCTTCAAGAGCAGGAAATAAACTTATAATATTATACTGTCTTGATATGTTTTTAATTTGTTGAGCCTTTAATTTAGACTGAGTATTTAGTAGCTGTCTTCTTGTTTCCTGGTTAGTTTCAAACAATAATTTATTCTCAATAACAGATAAGTCATTCTCTATTTCATCACCCATACTATTAACGTATGCAGATAATTTCTTAAAATTTCTTTTATCGTTTAGGTAGTCATTGTCAGAATCTGAGTTTATTAGATCTTGTACTTGTTGATATACAAAACCATCTTCCTTTGTGTTTTCTGCTTCCCAAGCTTGATAATCAGAAACATCTATATCCATTTTAGATAACAGTTCTGGATTTACAGTTTTAGCTTCTTCTATTTCATTATACTCCTCTGGAGACATTATGAGTTTTTGAAACCAATTTAAGTTCTCGTCTTTAACTTTTGGAGTAGTTCCAATAACGCCTTTTGGTATTGTTCTATTACCAATTATTTTACCGTCTTCAGTAAAAGATAGGTTAGTATTGTTTTTAGATTTTTGGAATTTTTTTAATAAGTCAACTCTATTAGCTGATGCTATTTTCTCTGTATCTTCAACACCTTCAACAAGTTTAGAAAAATCTGTAGGCTTGTTTTTTTTACTATACAACTCTTGAGCGGCAATAACAATCGGGTCTTTTTGTGTGTCAAGACCTTCAATTTCTAAAGGTTTAAACCTTTCATCCACTCTTATACCATAAGGATTATCGGCTGCAGCTTTGTTTAGCTTTTCAGCTTTCTCTAGTCTTTCAATCTCTTCATAAAAAGTTTGTTGTTCTTGAGCAGATAGTTGTGAGAAAGGAATTTCTCCAACCATAATAGAATTTAATTCTGTGTTATTATTTAACAGACCTCCAGATTCCAATAAGGTATCTGGTATTTCTTGAATTGGTGTAGTGCCAACCATATTTGCCTCTTCCCCAGTGGAAACGACAGACTGATCTTTTTTTTTTAATGTACCGTCATCAACTAAAGACTGTGAACGGTTTCCATATTTTTTAACAACATCTGTTCCTTTTATCTCATCACCATTAGGACTAATATAAAATGCCTCAACATCAAAATCAATTTTAACCTCTTCTTTTTTATCAGCAGTTTTATCTGTTTGTTTAAAAGTTCCGCTATCTAACAACCCTTGAAATCTATCTCCGTATTTAGATTTAGCTTCACTCTCCGTAATTACAGACCCATTAGGGGTTTCAAATAATAATTCGTCTTCCATTATTGTATGTTATTATTATTATTTTATTGGCACTCCAAGTTCATCCACCTCGACTCCTTCTGAATTTATAAACACTTCATTTCCACCTATACTTCTTTTTTTTCTAGTTCCTGCTGCTCTTCCAGGTAAACCTGCTTTTGTTGCAGCGTCTAAAGCTGTAGTAATAGCTTGTTTTAATGTACTCTTTTCGTTTAAATCAAACTCTATTGAATCAACAACAGTGTCTCCATTCATTACATCTATTGCTGTACCGTTTGTTACAAAGGAAATATCTCCTCCTTGATTAGCACCTTGACCTTTTGCAAGCTCTGCAAATGCACTTTTAAGAGAATCTCCCATTTGATCTATTTCTCTAGTATTAGCACCATTCCAATCCCAATTTGCTTGAAGATCACTAAATCCTTCAGAATTCATTACAAACTCAACAGCAGACACTGCATCTTTACCTTCACCTATTGCACTATTTGCAGTAACTTCAGGAATTTCTGTAACCTCTACAGTTTCTGTAGTTTCAACAGCCATATTTCTATCTCCTTTAGCATTAAAAGTACCTGTTGGTGAATAATTATTAGCTTTAATTGATTTATAGTTTTTTCTAGCCTCTGAAACAGAACTATTGTCGTTATTTCCTTTAAACAATTCGTACATCTTATCTTCGTACTCTGCTTTAGATATAGGAAGATACTTAGGCTCTGTACCACCTTCTTTATATTTAGGGTTAGGAGTTTGTAAAGTAACTTTAAATGACTTAAATACTCCATCTCCTTTATCTACTTGATATGTTTGAGAAAGCACAGTTCCATCATCAGCTTTATCAGATATAGTTTCATTAAACTTAAATTTACTACTAATCATAAGGTTTTCTACTGCGTTTTTAATATCATCAGCTGTACCATCATAACTTCTAGTGATTTGTTTAAACAGATCTACACCTTTATCTTTTCTATCTTGAGATTTTACTTTACTATCTCTATAAGGATCAAATTGTTTTATCTCTACACCATTAACAACTTTAATACCTAGCTGCCCGTCAATAGTGGCTCTTACAATTCCTGATGCTGCTGCCTTGTGCTTGTCTGTTGTCTGAACAACAATACCATCACCCTCTACTTTTGAGCCTATATATTTAGGAGCTTCAATATTATCGTATATTGGTTTTCCATTAGAATCATATCCAGTTAAAACACTAACTGATATAGTTTCATTCATCTTAATTTCTACTCCGTCAACCATTCCGTTTGCGGTTTGCTCGGGATCTAATTGATAGAATTCACCCCCATAATTATCTGTCAATGCGCTTGAAACCGCTCTGTTATTAGGTAATGTTTTTTTTATAAAAGTATCTTGGTATCTAGTAAAACTAGGATTACGTCTAATATTATCCTCTTTGCTACTTCCCTTTATATATCCTGGATGATTTGTTGAAACTTGATAAGAAGCTATAACGTCTTTACCAAAAGCTTTTTCTACAGAACTAATTACATCTGTTTTTTGCCATCTTGAATTTTGCTTATTCAACAAAGCCATTACACTTGTTCCACTGATATTTTTATTTATCACTGGATTACCATCTCCATCTAGCACTCTTTTTTGAACACCAGTCTCTTTGTCAAACACTGTTTCATAAATCTCAACAACACCCATACCATCTTCACCAGATCTTACTCTGGTATTGTTTAAGTCACCTATAATACTTTGGTATCTTTGAAAAGCAGCTTCGCCTGCTCCCGCAACTGGAGGAATAAAAACCCCTTCTTGATTAGTATAACCTTCTGCTCTTCTTATTGTTTCTTCTAATTCTGCTGCTGCTGCATCAGCTCTACCCTTTACAGCTTGCCAAGTTTGTTTTTGATTATTTTTAAATATATTGTAATCTCTTACAGCAAACTTCCCTCCTAAACCAGAGGTAACTATTTCTTGTTGATCATAAGAGTCTTGTATAAACCCATCTAATTGACTAAGAGTCCAGTTAGCTAGTGTAGTGCTAGTTGGTATATCACCTAACTTAATACTTTGTCCTGAAGAACTTTTATCTTTTGTAGCTCCAGCTGCTTCTGCCTCTGCCCTTAAAGCTCTAAGGTCTCTTATGTCTGAAGCGCTTTGTTCTTTAAATTTTTGACGAGTTTCTCTTTTAGCTTGTACGTCAGCATCAATACCACTAAAAAGCCCTTGAAGACCTGTAGCTAAATCTTGATTTGGAACTCCTTTATTGCTTAATAAACCTTTCTCTAGTTTTAATTTTGCAATATCTAATCTATCCGCCATATAATTAGTTTTTCTTTTTAAACAAATTACCTATTTCATTAACTCTGATAAATTCTGAAATAGATATTCCAGCTGCCTTAGCTCGTTTTTCTAACTCTGCCATATTTTCAGCAGAAAATATATCTTCTGCTAATTTAGCAGCGCCAGACTCATCAAAGTTTTTACCATCGCCAATACCTGTAAAAGAAGATACACTACTTGCTATATTTTTACCTGCATCACCTAAAGCACTTAAAACTTTTCCAACTCCAGATTGACCTCCATTCATTTTTTGTTTAATAGACCTATAAGCTTGTCCTTTAGATAAAGAAGAATCAGCCGTCATAGCATCTGAAATCTTTGTTTTAGCATTTGCTAAAGCATCTACTTTACTAAGATCAGCGTTACCTTCCATTAAAGTGTCTGCTAATTTACTTTCTTTAGAAGCAAAAGCAGGAGCTAAAGCACTAAAAGCACTTACTCCAGCGCTGACTAAATCTTGTGTTCCTGTTGCTGATAGAGCATTTGCGTTTGCCTCCATTGCATCTGCCTCAAGTGATTTTTCTATAGCTCTTTGGTCTTTCAGTCCAGACACCAACTCACCCTTTCTGTTACCTTCTTTGGCAGTTTGTAAATCTAAATCCATTTGAATTTTAGCCATAGTATCTCTTGCCTCTGTTCTTGCTGCATCTTGTGTGGCTTTTATTTTACCTGCTGTAGCAGCTACTCCTCTCTGGTCTCCCTCAGCAGCAGCTTCTAATATTGTTGATCCATCTAGTGTCTGTAATTCATTAGCGGTGTCAAATATCTGCATAGGTACTTGAACAGCCTCTAATCTATTTTGTTCTAAATCCGCAAGAGCTTGTCTTTCTAATTCCAAAGCTTCTTCCTCTAGTCTACCCGCTTCTCTACTTTGACTTTTTGCAGCATCAATAGCTGAAAAACCTTTGTAAGCCATTGACCCTACCGCTAAAATCGCTGATGTTACTGCTGCCATATTATAATATTTTAATCATTTCTTTGTTATATTGACCAGCCTCTAAGTAACCTTCTTCTTTATATACTTTTATAAGACTGTCCGACTTAATTAATGCATAAGCATACTTACATTTACTTTTCTTTAACACCACTGTTAAAGAACTTATAAGTTTCTTGAGACCTTCTTTTCTTTTTACCTTATCTTTATAATTAAAGTTAGATATAATCCAGTCACACCACCCTACTTTTGAGTTGGTTACATAAACAAAACCTGCACAAACAGGAATTTCTCCATCATAAACCATATACCCACCCATTCCATTTTCTGGTAAAAAATCTTTAGGTGGAGCTTTCCATCTCCAATCTCCCCACCAATTTACTAAAATTTTATCGTAATCAGTTGAGCTTAATTTTTTTATTATAAATCCCATTTGAGCAAAGATACAAAATCTATGGATAACTTTTAAAGACCTGACTATTGACAGAAAACAATTCTGTTGATGTGGTATTAGAATTAGTTAAAGTAAACTCTAAATAATATCCTAACATACCAAAAGACTCTGCCACTGGGTCTTTTAAATACACTATACTATCACCGCCTATTGCATTAGCAACAGGATTGAGAACTGTAACAGTTCTTCTATCTTCTGAAATTGATGTTACAGGACCTAATTCTACTAAAGCTCCAGAATCAATTTTATATGCTGTTGCCCCTATATTAAGTATGGAGTCAACAGAAAAATTAAATTCAATAGCTAAAGGTGGAGCAGCAACACTTCCCGTTACATTTGCACAAGTACCTATTCCTTGTGTTGATCTAAGGTTTAAGTTTTCTTGATTTTGATTGTATCTTATAAAACTAAAATAAGAGCTTTCTTTTAAAGAAAAGTAAGAACTAGCTATACTACCTTGCTGTAAATCTGTTGTAAAAGTAGCATCCCAGCTAGAATCAGATTCTAATTCTATAGTTTTAAAAACTTTTGTTTGAAGTGGCTGATCGTTTAAAACACTTGTTATAGATGAATTATACTGAACACCATAATAGTTGTTTCTTATAGAGTTTGTGTTATGTCTATACATATCACCACCCTTAAAAGTGTAAAGATATTGATTCATACCCATAATAAAATCAGGGTAATAACTATAAAATGACGCCCATCCTTGTACGTCTTGACTATGTGTTAGTGTATAATTTGGCATATTTTTATTTTAAGGTACTGCACAAGAAGTACAATCATTATAAGGACCATTCCCACTATTCGCCGCTTCATCTATAAAGTAATTAGGAGGCGTAGATGATATTGCTTGTATTGTAGCACAAGTAATAACTCCGTTTGATGTTTGTTTAACCCAAACAACATCTCCAACTGAATATCCATAAGCTAATACTATTGAGCTTGAGCCTTGGAAACCACTTGTTTGATTTAAATAATAAACTCCAGCTCCTCCTCCACATTCAGTAGCTCTCCAAGAATTAGTTCCGCCACAAGGATTACAAGGGTTTTGAGCCGCTAACACGCTAGATGACATTTCTCTGTATGTATTTCCAGTTGGGTCTTTATAAAAACCATCAGCTGCAATTGTTCCTGAAGTGTCTGAATATATACTACTAGTAGTAAGTAAAGTTGTTCCATAATCAACATAATAGCTATTACTTGATGGTAAATTACAACATACATCTGTAGCTGATACAGAACTAAAAGCAAAAGTTCTAGCTGTATAACAACTTGAACAAGATTGTAATGAACCTAAAACACTACTGCTAATTTGTCTAAACTGACTACCACCTGGCTCACTATAAAATCCATCAGGTGCAACGTTCGTTAAATTTACATCTGTATAAATATTTGTAGTGGTTGCAAAAGTAGATCCAGTAGGATAAAAATATTGTGATGGCGTTTGAGTTAGACAACATAAGTCACCAGAACTACTAGCTGCATAATCCAAAGAATCAAAAGTAAAACAATCAGAACATACATTAGAACTTAATAAAGTCCCAGAAAGCTGTTGCCTGTATTGACCACCAGATTGATAATAACCATCAGCAGATTTTGTTGTTAAGTTTATATCATCATAAACTGCGGTTGCAGTTAAAAAACTTACAGAATCAATATATTTATTTACTAAACTCATATTATTTATTGTTTATGGACAACATTCGTCATAACTAAAATTAAATGTAAAACTTTGACCAGAACCTCCTGAATAAACTAAATTAGTTACTACACAAGGACTAGATAAATTATTTCCTGTTGTTAGGTAATTTCTCATACCAATAGTTCCATAATTACCATTATTGTTGTTTTGAGTATTTCTAAGCTCTAAGGTATTTGCTCCACCAACTACAAAGTTAGGATCAAATCTATATGTAACCATATTATTTAAAGGACATACAAAATCTGAACTTGTTATTGTTGCAGAAGTATTTGTAGTCGCAATAAATACAGAACCAACTTGAGAGTTAGCATTTAAGTCTAAAGCTCCTATGTAATTATTGTTTAAGTATACATCAAAATTATCATCTTTAGCTGAGTTGCTGTTACACACTTGAAACACTAAAGTTCTATCTGGGCAAACTGGAGCATCCGTACCACAATCACAACAAGAACTTGATGAGCTTGATGCATCATAACACAACTCTATTGCTGTAGCAACTCTATAATCCCAAACTAAATATAAATAATCATCATTAGATGCGTTAGTATATGTAAAGCTTGATTGATAAGTGTTACCGCCTACATTAATAATTGGTGTTGCAGTATTTAATAAAGGTATTAATGTGTTTACATCAGCCTCGTTATAATTTGTATTAGAAACTAAGTACTTTAATTTATCAGACAATGGATCAAATGGAAATGTATCTCCACTTAACTGTCTGTTCTGCATAGTAACTGTCGCTCCGCTAGGTGGTATTGTACCAAATGAAGAAGGACCAGTTTGAGATGCAAATAAAGAAATTCCATCTTCTTCTAAAATAACATTATCACTTTGATAAGGGCTTATAGTTGTTCCATCAGCCCATTTGTATCTAACACTTGAAGATAAAGTAGCATCTCCTGAAGAGTTTATTACTATTCTTTTTACTGTTAAATTTTCAGTTTGAGGACATCCTATTTGCAAAGAATAAGTTGCTGCAGTTGGTGTTACAGTTACTTGTGCTGTAGTTGGGAAAGATTGACCTTTATTCCAAGTAACAGTACCAGAACCGCTAATTGTTTGATTAACAACACTAACACCATTATAATTTACAAGTAAAGTTGCGCTACCAGACGTAAAGCTATAAACACAAGCTACATCTCCTATTGTTGAAGTGCAATCTAAATTAAAAGTTACTGGCTCGCTAGAATTGTTTTGTCTAAGCTCATACCCACAATCTCTTTCAGTAGGGGTAACAGGTACTTGCTCATTGTTATTTGTTAAAACAAATTCATTCATATAAGGATCATATCCTCCAAGCTTCTGTGTATTAAAGCTATCTGTAAATAAATCTCTAAACCAACTACGCATACCTAAAGAAGATATTACTTGAAGTTTATCTGTTTTTGCGCCTACACCACCTCTAATATTTATTACTGAGCTTCTTTTTGCATCTGTAAAATAAACATCATAACCATAAGAAGTAAAACTTTCAGGGTTATTACTTATACCATACTCTTCTATTCTTGCTAACTGAGTTCCTAAAACCTCTGGAACAGATGTTATAGCTCCACCAGCAGCAGCATCAGAAAGTAAATTTTTTCCTACAAGTACATAAGATATTTTATCTTCTTGTAAAGTAAGTATATCTGTTTGTCTAGAATGCAATTTTCTAATAGGACCATAAGAGCTTTCTAATGTTTTAAAATTAGATAAACCCAAATTAAACTCATTAAGTTTATTTATATTAGATTCCTTGTTGTAATTTCCGCTATATGTTAAATCACTAAAACGTAAAGTTTCTTTGTATTGTTCTTCAGAAACTGAAGTAACTTTTTCGCCAATAGTAAAGCTAGGAGTAGCTAAAGCATCTAAAACTCTATTTGATTCTACCCCGTTTCCAAAAGTAAAGCAATTGCTAAAAGTTAAATTTATTACAGCAGGTAAGCTTACTGTTTGATTTTGATCTGTATCATTAGACCCTGATTGATGATAACCGCCAGATATATTAAATACCTGCTCGTTTTCATAATAAAGCTCTGTATTTGCATCTTTTGCTTCGGTCTCAAAAACCATAAGAGTAGTTGCTCTCTGAACAACAATTTCTATATTACCATAAGAATTTCTTTTGTCTGGTGGATTACATTGAGGAGTTCCGTTCTGTCCAACTAAATACATTTTACCATTAGAAGCATCTGTTTGAAAAGAGTAATAAGATTGACCACCGCTTGCCAAAGAAGTAAAGTAAGGATATAAAGTACTAGGTTGATTTATATTGTTTATAGTGCTATCAGATCCATCTGACTGACCATTTGTCAAATCAATATTGTCGCCTTCAACAAAAGCATACATATTGTCATAATCCTGACTAGCAGTAAAAGTTTTATCATATAAATACTGTCTACTACCACACTTGCTACCTCTTTTATATCTTTGTTCTCTTAATTTTATTTGAACAATACTACCTGCTGGTATAGAGTATGGAATATATAAATCTGTAGGTCCTGTAGTATCTGGATTTTCAATAGAAACATCATAACTAACAGCACAATAAGAACCTTTACATCCTTTTTCTCCGTAGTTTATAAAAGCGTTTTCAGGTGAAGCAGCAGAAAAATTACTTGGTCTAAGTTGCATATAAACTCCTGTTGGCTGACCACAAGTGTCGTCAACTAAAGTTCCATCACTATTTCTATCGCATAACCAATCTTCTACTTGACTACCATAGTCAAGAACTTTTGAACTAACACACCTTAAAACAGGACCGTTAGTATCTGACTTGACTTTTAAGTTTTCATTTAAAACAACTTTAGTTTTATTATCTCCTTCTAACTTAAACCATACATTGCCTGTTTCTTCTTCTTGAAAAAATATGTTTGAGTATACTGTTCTGTATTCATCTTTAGATGGTTTCAAAACAAACTTATATTTAGTAGCCCAATAAGGTGGGTAACTATTTAAAGTAACTTTTATTGTGTTTTTAGTAATAGAATTATTGCAAGGAACATATACTGTATTATTTGTATCAACTAAAGCTGTACTTGCTCTTCCATAATCGTCTTCATATACAATGCCTACTTCGTAATCTCTATCACTATGTAAACTACTTTTAGATGAATTTAAGCTATATAAAAATTCTGATTGAAGAACAGTAAAATATTCATAAGCAAATATTCCCAAAGGAACAGCAGGAGACACACTTACATCATATTTTTCATACTTAATAGCTTGAGCCGTCAAAGAAAATGTGTTACTGCCTGGCGTAGAACCTATAGTCATCCCTTGGTTTGTTCCTGATAAACCAAAACCTACTTTGTACCAGCTTGTTTTTGGCACTACAGCACAGTTAATTAAATCTGTAACAGATGTTCCGCTTGTACATCCTGTTGTACAAAATGGAGGAAAACAAGTTGAGTCTGAAGGTGCAACAAATTCAGATATTGCAGCAATAAAACCTGGTGAAGTTACTAGGTCGTGTGCATTTGCAAAGTCTTCTTGTAAGTTATATAAAAATGTGTTTTCAAATTCATTTAAAGGCTCTGTTCCATCAACATATTCTGACGCACCTGAAAATTGAGAATGACCTAAATTAAAGTCAATTCCTATTTGAGCGCCTTGCTTTAAATCATACCCAGATATATCATAACTAGCAGTACCGTTTATAATATTTACCGAACCATTTATAGAGTAATTAAAATCACTATTTACAGATGATGTTTGATCAGATGATAAACTTTCTGTAACTAAATCTAATTCATAATCTAAATAAACATCTTGACCATCAGAATTAGTTATATCATATCCATCAACATAGTTACCGTACATTAATCTGTTGCCCATTAATGTTTGTGCTTGAGCTATTCTAGGAACATTGTCAAACAACCTAATCATTTGTGCTTCAGGAAGTACTGTGTATATTTTTTGATTTGTAAATTGAAAAGTTTGTTCTATATTATTTAACCAACCTTGATCAAGTTTATTAAATCTTTCTATTACATTTACTGTTGTTGAATTTGTTGATTTAAATAATAAATCTATTCCTTTTACATTTTTAGTTCCTGTATTAAATTTAACAATAACACTATTATATACATTCTCCATACCTATGTTATCATAAGTAGAATAATCTAATTGAAAAGGACCAGGAGAAAATGATATAGGCGAAAAAGGAGACATAGCTGAATACTCATTATCTTCATATTGGTATCGGTATGCAAAAGAAATCATAATTTCTTTCATATAGTTTTCTCCACCACCTTGTTGAGTTGGTGTTAGTGTAGGCGCAAATAATGGAGGCGCAACAATAACTCCTATGTCTTGTTCTGTAATTTGATCAACATCACTTATAGGGTATTGATATGTTCTGTTTACATTTATCTTTCTAGGAGGATTTAAATTGTCTGTAAAAAACAATAAACCATCTATAAGATTAACACCTGTTATTAAATTTTTATTGTTAAAATTTAATATACTAGTCGATATTACGTGGTAAAATAAAGAATCATTTTTTGTATCGTATGAAACAATCATATCTACAACTCCAGTATTAGAAGTTCCATTAGATGGATCATTAACAAACCAATACATAGTCTCGTTACCTCCATCTTCATAAGCGCCAATACATTTAGTATCAGGGCTTAAAGCCTGACCTTCGTAAGTTAAAGTTGTTAACCTTGTGTTTCCTAGAGAGTTTTCTACAGCACCTATTTCTGTGTTTTCTGTAGATCCCAGTCTACAATTTTGAGCATCAATATATTCACCTTGAGGAACTAATCGTTCATCAACGCTCTTATTCATTCTCCCTTTTATAAAATTTCTTGTAAACTGTGGCATATTATTTCAACCATTTATCTTGACCTCTTAGATTCATTAACAATCTTCCTGGATGTATGTTACTTAATCGTATTTTTGCATTTCTTAATAAAGCTGTTTTTTCTTTTTTAGCCCTATTTATAATGTATTCTTGCACCCCGTATTTACTTGTTAATATAGCATATTTTATGTACGCATAAATAAAATCTTCAAATAGTTTATTTAAATTTATTTCAGAGTCTACGCCATTTTCCATACCATCTGAAACATACTCTAAAATAACTAACTTATCTGCTGCTCCAGAACTAAAATTTATAACTCCTGAAGCTTTGTTAATTTTAAATGTAGGGTTTGAGTTAGCTGTTTCTGTATTAAGACCATAACGTTGTCCAACACTATAATCAAAATACCAAGACCCATCTATATTATAACCCATATTACCATCTTGACTGCTATTAGAATTTAAATAAAGACTTTTCTTTTGACCAGACATTCTATCTACATCTATAGTAGAATTTTCTGGCTTTAATATATTTCCATATTCATCAAATAATATTTTACAATCGTTTGCTTGTAAATAAGCATTACTCCAATTGGTTTGGATATTTTCTGTTAATGGCATAAGAACACCATTTTGATATATTGATACTCTAACCCAATTAACATAATCAGGGGGTAATACATATCTTAATTGATCACAAACACTTAACTCTAAAACCTTTATTTCTTTCATAGCATCGTAATTCAATTCTTGAATACCTCGCTTTGCGTGAAATAAAATATTATATTTTTCTACATTGTTTATCAATTTGTCATTACCAACATACATTAACATAAAGTTATTTACTATATCGTCTAAAGATATAAATTGGTATGACCCCCAGTTTGAATTCGTAGGATTTACTCCTCCGTTTTCATAATATTGATAGTCTGTTATATATGCCATTTCTTATGATTGTTGTTGATTATCTTCTTGTTCTTGAATATTTCCAAACGTAGCTATATCATTTTCTCTTATTGATACTCCTGCATATTGTAATATCTTGTTTACTAAATTAGGTTCATCAGAATCAGGAAGTTCGAAATCTTGATAATCTGCTGCACCTTCATCAAAAACAGGCTCTCCACCTGTTAATGTGCTATATGTCCAATTAGGATCTAGTGGGTATCGTATATATTGAGATAAAATCTTACCAGCTCCAGTTATTGTGTCAGGATATACTGTAATAGTATTTCCAATTGCAGTATTAGTACCCCCACCTAAAACATAAGCAGGATATGAAACGTTTGGAGAAGTTAAGCTAGAAGAATTTAAATAAAATATTTTATTTTGAGATACTCTTTCTATTTCTCTAATACCAGCTGTTGTAACAATAGTATATGAATTACCTACTGTAGAAGCTGTTCCAAATGGATTGCCAGATAAAGTCAATTGAGTCTCTGAGTCCACACTAATTATGTAAGCACCAAATCCAGCTGATACACTGCTTGATGATGTGTTTGATATAAATTGACCAGGCTTTACAGTTCCTGTTGTAACAAAAGTAGCATTGGTGTCAGTAAGCGTATTTAATCCAGCTGCTGTGCTAGTTGATGAAAATATAGAATTAGGATAGTAATTTATTTTATTAATTAAGTAGTAGTTTTCAGGAAGATTATATAAGTTTATACCATTATTAATCAACCCCCTTGTTTCAGAAAAGCTATCAATAACCTCTACTAATCCTTTTAGTATATCCGCATATTCACTACCAGAAACTCTGGCATTTTGCTTTATAATCCAACTATTATATTGATAAAAATAGTCTTCAAAAATATCTAATTGAGCCTGCTTTGCATATAAATTAAAATCACTAGGAGTTATATATCCGTAATTGTTTTTATTCGCAATCGACAATACTGTTGCTCTTACTGTGTTGATCATTTCAAATTGTTATTTAAACAAAGATACGAAAAAAAAAAGAGGCTTCATTTTAGTGAAACCTCTATAGTATATAAATAATTAATTACAGTATTATGCAATATTTAATCATCTATTTTTTTTAGTCTATTACCTAATAAAGTAAATACCGCCTGTCCTTCGTCACTTTGAAAAAACGATGCCAATATAAATAAAGGATCTTCCCCGTAAGGAATAGTTAGTAATTTTTTCTTGTTTTGTTTTAAATTATAATAAATATCTTTTTCATTTTTCATTATAATTAAATTGTTAGACAAAAATTGAGAACATTTATTTTGTAAAATTAATAAAGGATCATTAAGAGATTCTAAAAAATCTTGAGGGTATTTTCTTGCAAATAACCTAATATCTCTTTTTAATTCTGCCGAACTAAGTTTGTCCACATTTAATCCAATTACAACTCTACCTATAGTCTCCATAAGCTCTAAGCTTAATCCTTTGGCAGATACTTGTGCTTCCAACTCCATATCTAAAGTGTCAACATCAGCAGTAGCATCAACCTCTTTATCTACTTCCATAAATAAATGTCCGTTAGATGGGTGTAATGACAAAAACTGTTGTAATACTGGATTTGTTTTAGGAACAAATAAAAACCCATCTTCAAATACGATAGGCTCTAGGATGGCATTACCATCTTGCTCGTCCTCGAAAGGACTTTTTTGATTTCTTGCATAACGAAGCGCTCTGTTTACTCCTTTGTCTTCGTCAAAATACATTAAAGGTGATCGTCTGCTATTTCTAGCTGGTATCATTAAACTTAAAGGAGCAACATCTCCTTTTAATTTGTAAGTTTTATTTACTAAAACTATTTTTTTTGTGTTTTTCATTTGATTTAAATTAAAGTTTATAAAAGTAATAATTACCCCCGTTTTTAAAACGAGGGTAAAAATTACAAATTGTTATCTTATCCTTTGAATAAGAAGAAGTTATTAGCACCTAAAGTACATAAAGCTCTTTCTGATAAGAAGTTTACTTCCATTGCATCTAAGCTAGAAGTAGCTGCTCCACCAGCAGAACCTGTAATCCAAGTTTTATAACGTCTGTCTTCAGTTTCTGAAGCTCTGTATCTAACGTGTAAGAATGGTCTCTTAGCGTTTTTACCAAGTACTTGGTCATAAACTGTAGTTGAACCAGCTGGTACTAAAATACCATTGATTTTTCCACCTACTAAACCACCTCTCATTGTTGGGTCATTTAAGTATTTCCAGTCAGACTTGTAAAAGTCATATCCTCTACGGAATCCTGTAAATCCTAAGTTCAATGCCATATCTTTGTCATTGTCAAAAAGACCATAAGAAGTACCATTTGCACCATAAGAGTTTTGAGAAGCTAACATATCATCAATATCAAATCCAAACTCTCTGTTTAAGAAAATAACATTTTCCTCAATAGATCCTTGTTTGTCTAATCTTTGGATGATAGAATCAAATTCAGCTAATGTACTTGGGTTTCCACCAGACCATACATTACCTCTGTTGTTTACTACATAGAATAAACCTTCAGATCCTTTGTTACCAACTCCTGAAGCTACACCTGCTGCAATTGCTGCAACACCACCACCTGCTGCTGCTGGAACTGCTTCCACCATAGCTGTTTCTAAGTAGTCTTCAAATCTTAATCTTGTTTCGTGTTCAGACTTTAAGTACCATAAGAAACCAGTTGCTCCGTTTTCTGTAGTTACCTCAATCCATCCAATTTGAGCCATATCAGATCCTGATACCGCATACTTATCTTTTATGATAATTGGTGAATTGCTGTAAATATCATCATCAGCTTCTAATTGACCTTGCATTCCGTTTGTTCCTTTTTGGAATTCAGAACCATATACAAATAAAGAAGTAACAACTGCTGCCGCTACTGCTTGACCTGCTGCTTCATAATAAGCTACAGTAATTTGAGCGTTAGCTGTATCTACTGCAGTAATTAATGCTTTGTTAGTTAAAACTGAAGCTGCTGTGTTATCAGAGATCATAATTGTTTGACCTACTCTTAAAGCGATTGACCCGCTTCCTGGTACCAATACATCACCTACAGTTAATACTGCTGTGTTAGACCCTGCAGCTGCTGCTGAAGTTACGTCTATGTATTTAGTGTGTAATCTTCCTTGTTCTGCCCATTTGATAAGGTCAGAGTTAGAAGGCATTTCAGCACCTACCATTCTTAAGAATGATGCTACTGTTCTGTTTCCATATCTTTCAAATTCTTTTTCGTAAGTATCTGGTAAATACTGATTTAAGAAATCAAAATTTGTGATATAGTTTGTTTGTAATACTACTTGTTCTGCACTAGGCTGTAGTGCAAAAGTAGGATTCGCTGCTATTTGTCCTGCCATTTTAAAATTTTTTAATTGTTAATTATTTTTGTTTTTACTCCTTATTCTCAAGCCTCTTCCTGAATCTGTATTAACCGCTCTTGCTTGAAACCCTTTCTGTGGAGATGATTGAGGTGTTTGCCTCAAGCTCATATTGATGTTTTTACTTTTTTTCGAAACATCACCTATGGCATCTGCCTTGCCTTGCTCATAAAAATACTGAGCTAGTTTGTCTGGGTTCATTGCTGCGTTTAATGCTTTGTGCCAACCTTGTGCATCATTAACTAAACCATCTTCGCCTAAGTACTGATTTATAAAACTCTGTACATTGACTTGTTTTGATTTAATCTCATTTGCATCACCAGATGAATAAATTACATTTTTATCTCCTATATTGAACTCAAAACCTTTGAACTCGGAGTTAAAAACCTCATCTGTTTTTTTCTGAAAGTACTCAGACTTTCTTTTGTTGGACTCTACTTCAGTTTGAGCCTTTTGAACATATTCCTTGTAAGCATTGATTTCTTTAAGTTGTTCTTCCGAATACGAACCCCCACTTGACTCAAGAGGAGTTTTATATGTTTCCGATAGCTTACTTAAATATTTCTTAGCTATTGCAAGTTCTCTTTTTTTAGATATATTTTTTTTCTTTATATCTCTATCATCATCCACTTCTTCATCATATCCAAACTTATCTTCCATAAGATATTGAATATCTTCAGAATCTAAATCTGATTCAGTTAAGGAGTAATACTCTTTTAGTATTTGATCATCTTCTAAACTATCATAGCTTTTATTAGCTTTAATAAAATCTTCAAATCCTCTACCTGTTTCTTTTTTAAAATCTAGATACTTAGAAACCTCATCAGGTAATGGACTGTTTTTTTCTTGTTCAGAAAACAATTCATCTACTGAAGAAATATCTTTATTATATCTTTCTTTAATATAAGAAAGTACATCCTCGTCTTTTATTTCTGGCAAATCAGTAATATCCTGTTCTGCCTTATTTTCTTCTATTTTTGTTTCTTCTACAACATTACTTGTTTCTGAAACATTTTCATTGACATCAGATACTTTTAGACTTTCTTCGTGTTTATCTAAAAGATTCTGTTCAACTTCTTGTGTTGATTTCTCTTCTATAGGAGAAACCTCTTTTACTTGTTTGAATTCCATTTGATTTTATTTTTGTAAAGTTAACATTTATTTAAATATATTTTTTAATATTTATCTTGGTTCAAACTCCGCTAAATCAAAGCCATCTAAGCTATCTTCCTTAGATTCGAAATTAACTGGAGCTAAATTATTTTTACGTTGTTGTATTAATTTTGATTGTTCAGTATTTGCTTGACTTATTCTCTCAGCTTTTGCAGTTTCTCTTTGATCTTCTCTTTTTGACATTGCCTCTACTTCAACTCCTTTAAGTTTCATTTGTAAATCAAACTCTAGTTTCATTAACTCTGATTTTATAGAAGCTTCTCCTTGCATTTTTTGTACCTGGAACTGCATATCACTTTGCTGTAATTGAACCTTTGCTTGTGTTTCTGCTTGTAGTTTTTGCATAGCTGCTTGAGCTGCCATTTGCTGAGACTGTTGATTTATTTGAGCCTGCTGTTGAGCTGCTGCTGCTTTTGCTTTTTCTTCAGCTTCTTGTTTTCTTTTTCTCTTTAATTTAAGAACTTGATTTGCAACCTTTAGATTTTTAATTTCCCTAATATCAATTGCATCTTCTAAATTTATAGAGTCTCTTTGTAATGCCATTTGAATATTTTTTTCCAACATAGCCTTTTCTTCTTCATCAGGAGTTACCTCTATAAAAATACCAAAATCACTTAAATATAAATTTGTAATTTCATTTAATACAGATACATTGTATTTGCCAATTTGATTTATAAACTCTTCTCTAAAGTCAGCATATTCTAAAACATCAGCTATTCTTGATGACAATGCAGTTGCTAAATTTTGAGTAATACTTAAACCTGCTTGTAAAATGTGTCTAGTAGCTGTGTTGCTATTTAATGCAGCCATTTTCTGTAATCCTACTAATGAGTTTTCATCTGGTAAAGATCCGTCTCTAGCTTCGTTTAATCCTGAAACGTCCCTCATCATATTTAAATAATGATTATATGTACCAATTAAACTTTGTATTTTAGATTGACCAGAACTAGCTGTTAATTGTTGAATAGGAACTTTAGCTTGATTGTAATCTCCATCTTGAGTATAACTTCTACCTATAACAGAACCTGTTTGAAAATACATTCTTAATGCATCTTCTGGATTATAAGCAGCTCCAGTACCAAGGTCAACTTCGTTTAATCCATCAGCATCTATAAAGACACCATCAGGAACAACCTTAGATAATACTTGTTGTAATTTTAAATGCGTAATCTGAATCAAATCAGCAAACGTAATCATACGTCTTACTAAAGACTCAACAACACCTTTGTACATTCTAGGTGCGCAAGCTATATATTCTGGATATACATTTTGACTAGCTGATTGTGGTCTAGCCATATTTTCTGCCATTTCCCATTTCAGCATAATATTAGTACCCATAATCATAACTCCCTCATACCATACATCAATAGTTTTTGAAACTTTTTTAAATTTACCTTCTTCCATCATTTCTACGGAAGGATTAAATTCGTCTGTTTTTTCAATAACTTTTTCAGCACCTACATTATTAATTTTCTTTTTATAAGTAAACGTGTTTGTGGTTTTGTAATTAAAAAACAAAACAGTAGCGCTATCTTTACTAAATAAACTATTATTATAAAACTGAGATGTATTGTGATAATCATACCAGCTTTGACTGTATTTAGAAATTTCTTCCATATCCTCTTTAGTAAGAGTTGGATCTATTTTCTTTAATTCAATTATTGGTAATGTTTTAATTTCTCCCCAATAAAAACAATCTTTAAAATGAGGGTCTTCCGTATAACTATAAACTAAATTAGCTGGATCAACATAATCTATTTTTATTCCATCACCAGGTAAAAAAGAATGTCTAGCTACAGATATACCTAAAACTGTTTGATCGTAATCTAAACGTCTTTTAATTTCTAAATACTTATTTTCTTCAAATACAGTATTTATAGCCTCTTCTTCTGCTATCTCTATTGATGGCTTATACTTCATCTGCATATGTAAAGCTAGCTCCTCACTATCGTTAGGCAGCTCATCTACATTACTAGAAAAAGCATTAACATCAAAATCTTTATTTACTTGAGTAATTAATTCTTTAGAAGCCATATCAGCAGCTATCATACGCTGATACTCATTTCTTCTATCCATAGACATAGCATCTTGTGCATATGCTTTTACTTGAAATATTCTATCTGACATTCCATTAACAACAATATCTACAAACTTTGGTATTATAGGTACAGGAGTCCAGTCAAGGTTTAAGTAACTTAAATCACCATCTACTGCTAATTCGTTTTTATACTTAGACACAGATTGTTCGCCTCTAGCATATAGTCTTAGTCTATGAAAGTCACCCCATTGATTATAAAATCTATTTGTGTTTCCGTCTTTTCTAAACCACTCGTATTGTATGGCTTGCCCTATTTGTAATCCAAATTCTAAAGTTTTCTTTGTTGAATCAGAAACAAACTGACTTGGAAAACCCATAGGATTAATGTCTATTTTTACATCTTGCATTTACCTTATAATTTTGCTGTAACTTCCCTTATTGTCATATCTTGCAAAGTTAAACTTTATTTTTGACTCTTTTTTAACGGCTTGATACAAATGCTTTTGTATAGCCATTAATGCTAATCCAGAACTAATAGTTGCATCAAACTTAGTTCTGTTGTTAATATCAAACCTTGCCCAATCTTCTAAGGTACGACTAAAATACATATTTCCAATTAAATCAGGGTCTCTATAATCTCCACTAAAATCAATTCCTACATATTTTTCTATATAAGATTCTATAGACGCAGCGTGAGATTGTTTAACATCTTCACTAGAGTTTGGTATCCCACCTAACTCTTTTTCAGTTTTAGACAATTTATTATATGCTTTATCAGGTCTATTAATACTATACCCTCTATAACCTCTGTTTTTAAAATGATATAATAATCTAGGTTTATTGTTTTCAACTAAAATAGGCATACCATAAAATACACAAGCCATTAATACTTCTTCAAAAAATATTTCAGCAGTTTGAGGTCTAGCTACATATTCTAAAAAAAATTCATTACTAGGAGCATCATCCATATTAAATCTAGTTACTCCGTGTAAAGCGCCATTAGAACCTCCACCACCTACAGTTCCTGATATGTCATAACTATCACAACCAAATGCACCTATATGATCATTACCTGGAAACTTTCTGCCGTTCTTAATATAACTATTATTTTGCAATTGTTTTTTAGGTGTCCAAGAAATTAAAAATCTACCTCTAGTATCAGGACTCCATAAAACTTCCCCATCTTTAATTCCATTTTTCCAACTAAAATTACCTCTAGTTAAAAATCTGTCTTTTATTAAAGAATCATTGTAGTCTATTTGCTGATATATTTTTGTTAAGTTAAATAAAGATTGTTTACTCTCATCTCTAAATGCGTGTGACTCTGTTCTAGGAAATTGTCTATAAAATTCATTTAATGCATCTGCATCATTTTTTAAAGAGTCTACTTCGTTTTGCCAATATGTAACTGCACCTTTAGTAATCATTTCCCCATCAATACCCAGCTTGGGTATTTTCGGGTTTTCTAAAACTGGCATACCATATATATCTATAAACCCTTCCATATTGTATTCCATTGGTACAAAAAGTGAATATAACCCACTTTTAGTTTGACCATTAGAGTTTCTTATTCCCACATTAGAATCGTTATATAATTTTTTAAAATTATTACCACCTTTATCTAACGCATTAGATGTAGACCCCATCATACATTTTCCTATAATTTTGCTACCTAATCGTAAACAAGTTTTTGTTACCCTCCAGTTATTTAAAATATTACTTGGCTTTTCCCACTTACCACTTTCATCGTGAACAAGTAGTTTTAGTTTTTCACCATCATAAGAGTTATCTCCAGTATTTTTCCAATCAATAGTAGTGTCTAATCCCTCTATTAGTTCCTCATCCTCTTCATACATATTTTTTTTAGTAATCTTTGAGGCTGGTACACGATAAGCTAATTCTGTTTTAGGTTTATCCATACCATCTTGCACTGGCTTAAAAAAGAAAGGATAGTTGTTAGAAATAGGGACCACTTTATCTGTGAACATTTTTTTTGCATCAGCTCCTGTTTTAGATAAGATACCTATTCTAGAATCTTTAGATATTGTAGCTATATTAGCACATTCTTCACTACCCATATATGAGAATCCAGAACGTCTAATTTTTAAATAACATATACCAAAACTTCTTTTATCCGCCTTGCAAGCTTCCCAATAAATATAAAAAATTCTATTTGCTTCTCTAAAGTCTGGTAATCCAATATCAATTTTAGTCCACTGTAAATACATATAATGAGAGCCAGTAATATAAGTAGGTTTACCATTATTCATAAACCAAAAACCTTCATCTCTTTTATCAAACTCCGACTCAATATATTCTACCCACTGATCTTTAAAATTAGGTGAGGTTTGATTCCATTGAAATATTGTTGGTATTTTTTTAAGTAAAGAAGGAACGTTAAAAGACTCCCAGTATTGTTCTGATTTAGTTTCAGACCTTTTATATATTTTCTTTGGTTTTTCAGGCAAGGCAATTGCCAATCCGTTTATAGAAATAACATCTCCTATTTTTCCATTTTTAGATATAACAATAACATTATATTTTTCATTGTACCCATACTCCCAGTTTTTAGCTTTGTTTTTATTTGTAACAATACTTTTTGGTATGTAGTTAGGTAAATTTACATATAAGCTATTTTGATCTTCTTTCTGCAAATCCTTGAGACTTATTATTACTTGGTTTACTTACTCCTTCTATTAAGTTTTTTTCTTCTTCTATTCTAGTCAATATTTCAAAAGCATCAAATATTGCTAACTTTTTTGTGGCTGCTGCATTTTTTAATTTATCAGCTGCTAATTCATCATCTTCTCCGTATTTAATAATATGTTCTTCAGCAACTTTAATAAGTTGAATAACAGCTTTTTCACCTGCTTTTATTATTTGTAATTTTATTTCTTTAACATCCATACTATAAAACCATTACTATATTGTTAGTAAACATTCTGTATAATTTTTCTTCTTCTACAATAAAAGGATATTCGCTTTCAGGCTCAAAACATACAGTGTCACCTTCGTTTAATCCTTTTTCTAATAGTTCAGAATTTATATATTTTATAATACCAGTTAGTGGTTCTTCTGTATTAGAACCTTTAATATAAGAATCTTTTTTTAATATTGGTTTAATCATTACATATTTAGAATGACATTTCCATTTATTTTTATGTTTAAACATAAAAAATTGATCTTCTTCTATAAAAAATAAATTGTCTTTAAAAAAACTTTTACCGCTTTTTTGACGACCTTTTATATCATTATAAAATTTAAAAACATTATGATGAACCAGTAAAATATCTCCTGGAATAATTTCTCCCTTGTAGTTTATAGGGGTACTAATAACTTTTGCAAACCTATTGGAAACGGTATGATCTTCTTTGGACGAACTCATTATTAAGTTCATATCCCCTATTTTCTTTATATTATCATACCTTCTTCCATTGTAAGGCTCTACAATGAAATAAAAAGGTGACTTCATTAAAAATTTATATTATATTCAATTGAAATAGGAATATTAGAATTAAATTCTTTCCATAAAAAAATTTCATTATATTTTTCAATCCAAATTTTATATGAATTTATTTTTAAATCTTTTTGTATTAAATGAATTTTATAACTTCCCCCAAGAACTTCCTGTCCAGCTATGTAATGCATAGCACTAGACTTATAGTCTGCTCCTATAGAAATTTTTCTAATATCCATTTAATTAAAATGTAGAATCTAATTTTAATTTTCTGTAAGTAATATTTATGTAAAGAGTACCGTCTCCAGTTGTAGCATTTCCACCTGATAAGGTTATCGGTGTGTCAGCAGCTAATATACCATTAACAGGCTGAATTTTATATACTATATCTGATGCTGAATTTAATATTGATTGAGGTATTGTACCAGCAACATAAGATCCTATTTTTAAACTAGCATCAGACGAAAAGTCAAATACTACGGAATTAAAATCCATAAAAACAGAAACATTTGTAATATCATAAGTATAACCCGCACCAGGTGAGGCTACAATAGTATATGGAGTAGATAACACTTGCAAATTAGCTGCTGAAACCGATACACTAACTTTAACCGTATCTACACCTAAATAAGATTGTAGGTTACTTATAGAACAGTTTTTTGTTGCGTTGTCATTTTCAGCATCAGTCAATATAAAATAATCAGCACCATCTGGAGCTATTATTGGATATGATGATGTGTTGCTAATTCTTGCCATAAATATTATTATTTACTCTTTATTGTTTTCTTTTTTTACTTCTTCAGCATCTTTTACTGACCCAGTTGCTAAATCAATTACCGAATTAGCTCCGTACTTATCTGCTAATTCTTTTTCTACTGAAGAAAATTTTTCTCTTATAGAGTCCAAATCTTTAGTAAATAAAACTTGTTGATAAACTGAATCAGCTAATTTTAATTTTACTTGAGTAAATTCTTGATTAAGAGCTTGTAAATTTTCTAACTCTTCTTTTGTTAAGTTTTTTGACATTTTAGATTATTTTAGATTAAATTTATATACAAATATAATAAATATTATTTACTCTTCATCAACAACTTCTTCTTCTTCTTCTTCTGGTTCTGGAGCAGGTGGCACAGGTGGTTGTGGATTCATCCAAGTAAAATATAAGTTCTCGTTTACTGGCGTAATTTTAGTTTGTATAGTTGAAGCTATGCTGGCTTGCATTGCAGGTACATCTAATGATCCTTCTAACCATCCGATAACTACATTTTCAAAAGCTTCTGTATCTTCGTAAGGTACAAAAGGATCTCCAGCTACGTAAGTATAGCTTTGCGTTCCAATTTGTGTTGATGAATAAGTTTTTCCTCCAGATTCTTCAGAACCAGTATATCTCCAATGTACTGTGTATATTACATTGTCTTCACCTTCTGCTTGAATGTGAGCGTTCATTGCGGGAATATCCCATTTGTAAATAATTGCCATTGATTTTTTTTTGTAAAGTTAGTATTTATTTTTATTTATTTATTAAGGGAAAAATAATTTTTCCATTATCTTCCAAATATTCTTTGTAAAGTTTTTTTAAACTTTTTTGAATTTTTAAAGTTACGTCTTTTTCATTCCACCATAAATCAAATATTATTAAATTATATTTTTTTGAAGGAATATAGTTATATGCATCCGCTTCTATTATATTTATAGAATTGTCTAAATAGTCTACATAATCAATAAGTTCTTTATTTTGCTCTATAACATCTACAACACTACAGTTTTTTATATGCTTTGCATAATTAGGCAATAAACCCATACCTAAACCCATTATTAATATTTTATCAAAAACAGCATTTTCATATAATTTATTTATTTTTTCACAATTTAAACAATCTCCTAAAAAAATTTTACCATAATATTCTTTATTTTCTAGCCAATCCCCATTACTAAAAGTTATTGTAGAAACTCCATTAACTTTAGTTACTTTAAAAGTTTTGCCGTTATATTTTTTTATTTTAGTTTCTTTTATTTTCATATTAACATATTGACGTTGATGTTATTTCACCTGTATTGTTTGCAACTGTAAACTTAAAGCCGTTAAGTAAATTATCCCAAGCATAATTACCATTAGCTAATGGCGTAGTACCAGAAGAATTTGTGTAGACATTGTCACCAACGCTAAACCCTGTAAAATACCTTGTAGCATTCATTGTTTGACCACAAGCAAAAGCTGGTTTAGGATAAGATACTGGAGTTACAAATCTTGCGGTAAGTGTTGTGCAAGTAAATGAAGAAGCAACAGCACCCGCAGTCCCTGTTATTCTAATTCCACCGTTAGAAGATGTTAAATAATAACCAGCCGCTAACACTGTTGTTTGCGTTTGATTTATATAACAAGTATCACCAACCCCTGGCCCAGGTGAAGATCCATTATGATAATACGTTTGATTAATTGTAGAAGAACACGCATTCGACTCGCTTGTTTGAACAGTAGATGAACTAAAAGATTTAATTCCTGACGTACAATCTTTATCGTACCCATACCAGGCTGAAAACTTGTAGGGAGTAAAAGCGCCATTGTCATCACACGCAACAGTTATATCAGCTTCTACATCCGTTGTATCGTATGTTGTATTCCAAGTTCCGCCTGTTTGAACTGCTAACTCTCTCCAAGGGTATCTTACTGTTCCGTTTACTGTAATATTAGAATTAACACCTAATCCTAATACAAATACTTTAATACCCCTAAATATAGAGGTGGCTGCTAAAACCTGTAATGCATCATAATCTGCTTGCGTAAAAGCATCATCCCCTCCGCCTGGAGGGGCATCAGTAATCATAATAACATATTTAGCTGCAGTTGATCTAAAATCATTTACAAAATTTGTAGAATTAATAACTAATCCAAGACCTATGTCCATTGGCTCTGGTGTACCCTGACCATTCCCTAATTGAATACAAGAACTTCCTGATACGCCCCCATTTAAATTATCTACTGCTGTTGTAAATGAGGTTCCGTTGTTTGTACTAGATGTGGGAAACATTTCCCAAGCAGTTATTATCTGATATTTCCCTGTACTACCTTCGTTATTATATTTTTGAGCTGTTGGTAAACCAGTGTATTGAGTACAAGATGAGTAATTTGGTGTAGAAGAATCTTCTTCATCTACAGTAATCATTGATAATCTGTAGTTACTACTTGACTCTGTGTTTATATGTGCTATTACATCAGCTAGACCATCTTTTACTGTTTCAATTACACTTCCCATACTTCCTGTATAATCAATAATAAAAGATACATCTAAACCTTGTGAGCAAGGTTCAGTAGCGTCATTTGTTAAACTGCCTGTAGGATTTGGTAAGCAATCTCTATTTATTGTAGGATAATTTAATGTTGATCCTTTAGCTTGACCACCATTTACTATATCAAATAAAGACACAGTTCCTACGTTTTGACTACCATTGTAATCACCATAATAAGCTTCCCTTGCTAGTTTTTCTAAATAAAGTATTCCTGATGTTGGTACAGCCATTATTTAATCTTTTTTTTAAGATCTTCTATTTCTGCTTTTAATTCTTTAATAGCTTCAAGTAATATTGGTGTTATACCTTGGTGTCTCATTGACAACATACCATCTGAATTTTCTCTTACAAGCTCTGGTAATACTTCTTGAACATCTTGAGCTATAAAACCTATATCTTCTTTTATATCTAATATACTATCAGATTTTTTCCAGTCAAACGTAACACCTTGTAGTTTACTAACCTTATCTAATGCTGATTTGATTGGTTTTATATTTTCTTTTAATCTAACATCAGAGGGTGAACCGTAGCCTATAACATCTCCAGCACAAGTTAATTTATCGTGTACGAATCTTGCAGACTCAATCATATTAGTACCATCATAATTTCTTATAGATAAATTATGAGCCGAAAGTGTAAGTCCAACACCAGATTGATCATATACAGATGCCTCTGTACTCGTTGGATTAGCGCCATTGCCACTAAATATAAGTTTAGCACCACCGTTGTTAAGAAGCTTTAATTCTCCACCTGTGGACATTGAAAAATTAGTTGACATAAAATTTAAAACATCAGGATCAGTTCCTTCGTCTAATCTTAACAACTCACGACCACCAGTATATATTCTAAAATCATCAGCCGCACTCCAGCCTAAATATGAGTTTGTATCTCCTAAATGCTCTAAGTATCTTGCTATTTGTAAATCACCATCAGCTTTCAGCCTCATTCTTTCAACCGATCCATCTGATTGAAATACTAAATCCATAGTATTAGCGGCTTTTGCCTCTCCAAATATTTCAAAGTCAGTATTAGCCCCATCTGCCATACATCTAAACAACATACCTATTTGACTGCCCTGCGTAGCGGTATTATTATTATCTAAAAGCAAAGCAATATTTTCTCCACTAGCACTATTTCTTGAAATATGCAAAGGAACTGCTGGGTTTGTTTCTCCGATTCCTACGTTACCTGCATTATTTATAATCATTCTCTGCGTATTAGCAGTAAGAAAATCTATATCACCTGTTGATACATTTCCAGCAACTATAACAACGCTACCACCAGTACTACTAACTTCATTTCCATAAACACCAACTTGACCCCCTCTAGTCGAACTTGCCGTTGCACCACCACATAAATACAATTCTTGATTATCTGCTCCGTCAGCTGTGTTCATAGCTACTGTTCTAAAACCATTAGCGTTTGATTGTAAAAACAAATGACCAAATATTAATTGATTACCAACAACGTGTAGCTTTTTACTAGGATTAGTCGCTCCGATTCCGACGTTGCTATTATTAATTCGCATTATTTCACCACTTGTATTTTCCCAAACAAATGGATTATCATCAGCTGGAGTTACAAATGCAGTTTTTCCACTACCATCTCTTC
>WLWE01000188.1_pt1 | contig 56864 bp, 60 predicted proteins | sample 6718301 | NCBI WGS metagenome assembly WLWE01 (sample SAMN12718691, study PRJNA515312) | sponge metagenome | isolation source: marine sponge | host: Mycale hentscheli | place: New Zealand: South Island, Marlborough, Capsize Point | collected 2003-05-01
GGGTGCGCGGAGCCCCGGTGTTCCAGAGAATTTCAAAACTCTCGAAGTGGGGGTGCCAGGCCGCAGGACGCCTGGTCTGCAACGAAACGGTTTCGGCGCAGGGGGTCATCCCGAGCTAAGTGGTTGATCTTGTACGAGGGATGCACAAATGTTCAGGAATGGTCTCAATGTGATGTAATACTATAACAACATGGATCACGAAACGGTTTCGGGGGTATCAGGGAAACTTATCAATATCGGGAGCCCCATAAAAAATATTTATGAGATGCTGGGGCTCCCTGTGCCAGCTATTCTTTCATCTGAGCGATAATACGTGCTTCGAGCCATGAATAGTCAGCGTCAAACTGTTTCGTGTCTGCGAAAGCCTCTCGGATCTTCCGACCCTCGGGGGTTCGGATCACGATGTTCTGAATGTTAGGTTCGCGCCTCATAGCAGATCCTCTTCGTCGTCGTCTTCTTCGATGTTGGGGGATATGTGTTCCTCTGTCATCCCGCAACGTCGAAGTCTGGTGAGTGTGGCGATTATGGTAGCTCTCCTTTTCTTGTCATCAGGGAGCCTCTGACGCAGAGGTAGGTCACACATGCAGAAGTCTATGAACTCCTCTCGTCGAAGAGGTCCCCATTTTTTGTACCTCTCCACCACAATGTTATAGAGGTGTTGTTCATTTCCGCTTAGACGTCTCATAGGAGATCCTCTTCTTCGTCCTCATCCTCGACGTCGCCGACCAACATGAAACCGTTTTGCTCGATCCGATCATAGTGTTCACCAGGCATCAGTCCTCCTCTCGGATTGTCGGCAATGACACCATGCTCGATCAAACCCAACATCGCTCGGCTGACAGCTCTCTTCTTACTTTCGATATTCTCTGATTTTGAGATTCGTGGATCTGTGAGAACATGGGAATCGATCTCAGGGGTGCAGAGGAGATCGTCACCTGTCCAGAGTTTTTGGAAATGTTCCAGATAGGCAACCTGCGGCACGGTCAGACCACCCACATAACCAGAAGGACGGCCTCCGACAGGGACAGAAGAAACTGTCCGTGTTTGTCCGGTCTCAGTGTCGATGATGAGTGTAACACGTATTTTCATGGTCCTAACTCCTCGGACATATGGACATTTGACGTTGTCCGATTATGTCTGACACTCTGGACAAAAGCAACTGTCGGTGATGTCCGAGAGTACGAAAAAAGGGCCGTTGCGCTCACCCCTTTTTGTTGCGCTTTTGTTGCGCATGACCGCAACGACCGCAACGGAGCGCAACGGGACCGCAACAGGGGTGCAACGAAGCGCAACAAAACATCAATAATACGGTAATCGGGGTGCGCAACACCGCAACGGAGACCTTTAGGGCTCCATGCGTTGCGCTCCGACCGATATAGGGGTTCTGGGAAGAAAGGATCTTAAACGAAATGGATATCAAAGGAGACTGTCGATAGGGTCCTCATCTTCCGACAGATCCTCGAAATCGTCGTCATCCACCATTTCAACGCTACCGAGGTTCTTGAGAACGAACCTCTGAGATTCCTGATCACGGATGATGTAGTTCTTGCTGACGATCTTGGAGAGGAACGATCTGGCCAAACTCTGTCTCTTGGTTCTCACGGGATGAGCTTCGAGCATATGGGGTAGGTTTGCGGAAGCCGTCCTTAACTCATCAAACGGAACCCCTTCCTCCTGGTACTCTTTGTTCATCTTCACGAAGAGGTCCCAGAAGGGTTTCTCGGCAGGAGTAAGTTTGGCTCTCTTGAATTCACTCGTCGTCTCGATAACCTCGATACCGTAAGGAGCTGTCACGAGATCCCCATCTTCGTCATCCCCAAGCTCCGCAGACTGGATCATAAACGATAAGGCTAAATCCTGACGGCCGTTCCTGTTCTTGGTCAGTTGGCCGTGGATGACCCCTTTTTCGTTCTCAGGATGGAGATACAGGTTCACGTCGAGAGCACCGTTTAACGAGCTGTGTCCACGAGGGGTCATCCCACCACCTTTCGGGGGATGATGGATGCCGAATATAGCAGCACCACCTCGGGCGAAGGATTTCATGGTGTCGATCACGACTCCGATACCTTCAGCGCTGTTTTCCTCGATTCCTGGAAATGCGACGTTGATGGTGTCGATTATGATCAAGATCGGTCTGAACTTCTTGATCACTTTCTTGATGTCCGCGCGATCGTCGTTATTTTTCTCGCCAAGGTTCGAGATCCCACCGAGCATGAGGAGGTTGCCTGTGGCACCGAGTTCTTTCCGAACGGCTTTGATGCGTTCGCCCATGTTGTGTTCGGCCTCGGCCGCGAGATAGAGAACCGGACCTGTTCTGGTCCTCATACCGAAAGCTGGACTACCTGTCGCGACCGACCAAGCCAGGTAAGGCGCTATCACTGATTTACCGGCTCCGGGATCGCCGATGATGCAACCGAGGTCCCTCTTGGCGATCAAACTCTTGATCACGTAAGGTTTGGCTTTCAATTTATCGAAATCGTCGCCGACATACAGTTTCAGCTTCTTGAGCGTGAACTCCTCTTCCTCTTCGTCCTCTGAGCCGCTCTCATCGTCGAAGTCGTCATCACTGACCTCAGGGTCGCCCTCATCGTCGACGACGACGTCCTGGGGCTCCTCAGGGTCCGTGTCGGAGGTATAATCCTCGAAGTAGTCTTCCAGGTCAGAAAAATCGTCGTTAGCTTTCTCGTGCTCAGCATCGAACTCGATTCGATTCTGGACCACATGTGGGAGGTGTTCCTCGATCCACTCGAACATCGCTGTTTGGGATGGGTAGTGACCGATGCCTCGGCCTGCCAGGTCTGCATCCGCGTCCAGGTGACCGAAGAGGTTCTTTCGGACTAGGTCGAAGGCGTTGTTCTGGCCCTCGGCGGGATCTGACTGCCCGTGATGCGAATGACACCAATGATCGCCGTAGACGACCATTGCGTCGGCCCCTGAGGCGTTGTGATGCCGGAATCGAGGCAATCCTGTCTCGGTGGTGCAATCTTCGTAGATGTCGAGCAGAAACTCGGCGATAGCCTCCAGGATCGTGTATTCGCGGCAGAACGCGCCTACCAGGCCGTCTTTCTCCGTCGGGTCCTCTGGGAACATGCTCTGGACGGACGGGCGGTCCTTATCGTTGACCCGAGGCCATTCATCAGGTTTTGTCCAGTCTCCTTCGAACTCATCTAAGAAATAATCAACATTCACAGGCTCGGAGCCTGTTTCGAAGAAGAGTTGGGTTTGATCTGATAAGTAGTGAGGAAGGTACATAAGCTGGGCGGGTCGGAACGACACACCGTCAACCAGCTTCATGTCTGGGTCTAGTTCTTTGGCGATAATACGACATAGCGCCTGGAACTTGTAATTATCTATGAGTTGATCCAGTTGTAGGATAACTCGGATCTTTCTAGTCTTCTCGGTATCGCTGATGGAGTTGTAGACGTAGGCGACGTATGTGTTCAGCCAATGGTCTCTGTCAATCACATAAGATTGATAGAAATCTGGAGGACAATCGTCCAGATCAAGAGTCAGTATATTTCGCTGACCTTCAGCGATACTGATGTTCTTCTTCTTGCCATCTGACGTTGGCGTGCTGATTAACCAATCACCCTGGGTTTTAATACTACCCTTGGTGACTGTGGGATCGTCAGGGTCGTTCGTTGCTTTTTGCGTCGGCAGCGCGTGATATTCAGCCACCGTCAGATCTTGCCTGACAATAGGTTCTTGTAGTAATTGACCCAACTGCGCCCATGTCATGGACTCGTTTCGACAGTTGGTTAACGACTTGCCTTTGCGCGTAGCAAAACGAAGCCTGGTCTTGCGGAATGGATGGCTCATATCGCGCCCCAAATTAGGGATTGACTACTTGTTCAGATAGGGAGCGAAATCATCTCTGGTAACACCACTGGTCGGATCGACGACTTCCATCACTCTGTCGACGAGGATCTGAGAGACCTTACCTTTCTGAATAGCTTGGTAAAGCCCTTGCGGCGTGTATTGCATGACACCAGCCATCCTCGAAATGGATTTCACCGGCATTTCACCTGAGGTGGGACAAGCCCGGATTATCAGGTCATGGAGAGGCCCTAGATTGCTGATTCTTCGTACCACGGTCTGGTCATGAGACATAGTTCACCCTCGGGGTTATGGAGTTGCGATCGTGGCAACCTATCATCGAAAGTTAGTGTTGACAAGCCTAAACGCAATATGCATTATGCCAGCATCCAAAGTGGACAACTGAACCGCATCTCCAGGAGTATGCACATGTCACTCGAAGAAGCTCTGGCCGCGAACACGGCCGCACTTGAAGCCAACACCGCCGCCCAGGAAAAGGTCCTCGCGGCCTTGAAAGCAAGTGGAACCAAAACAGCCGCGAGCAAGCCCGCCGCGACCGCCGAGGAGAAGAAAGCCGCTGCCGCCGCGAAGAAGGCTGCCGCCGCTGCCAAGAAGGGGCCGACGGAGAAGGAACTCCATGCCCTCTATAGCGGATTCCTCAGCTCGACGTCCGACAAGGACGAGAAGAAGGTCCTCGCCGCTGGCGTCAAGAAGATCCTCGAAAACTTCGGCGCTGAGCGGATCACCACGATCACCGAAGACGATCGCGTCAAGGCGATGGCCTACGGTCAGCAACTTGTCGATGCCTTTGAGACCGGTGGCGTCGATGACGTCGCAGCGGTCACCTTCGATTTCGAAGATGGCGGTGACGACGAAGGTGGCGACGAAGACGACGTTCTCTGAGCATCGTCGACCATCGGACCTGGGAAAGGTCGGACGATCGGCGAACCCCGCGCCTTCGGGCGCGGGGATCTACCCCTGACGGAGACGCGACTATGGAATTTCAGGAACGCAGATCCGAGATTGACGCCTCGGTGAACTATACCGCAGCGACGGAAGACGGCGGCATGATCGAGTGCCGTTTCGTGCAGCGTGACGCGAACGCCGCGATCATCTACGTATCATCGGCGACAGGCTGCGCCCGCTCTTGCCGCATGTGCTGGCTCACTCAAACGGGTCAGACGATGCAGCGCAATCTGACCTTCGACGAGCTTGAAGCTCAGGTTCGACAAGTCGCCAGACACCCTTGGTTCCTCTCTGGTTCCTACGGGAAACGGGCCTCGATCTCGTTCATGGCGCGCGGCGAGCCGATGGACAACCCCACGGTCGTCAGCGCACACCATATGCGCAAACTCAAGCGCATGGTTTCGATGCCGTTCAGTATCAAAACCCAGGTCAAGATCAGCACCATCATGCCTACGGAATCAGATCTCTGGGGTCTCGACGGTAAGAGAACCGTTTTCGATGAAGAGACCAATCGGATCTATTATAGCCTCTACAGCACGTTCGATGGTTTCCGTAAGCGCTGGCTGCCGAAGACGTTGCCGGTGGCCCAGGCCCTTGACATGTTGGCCCAGTGCCGAGCAGAGATCGTGATCCACGGCGCGTTCATCGAACAGGAGAACGACAGCGAGCATCGGGTCGACAGTCTGATTGATACCGTGAACCGACACTTCCAGAAGGCGCAGAAGCCGTGGCGCTTCAACATGGTTCGGTTCAACCCCATCGACGGCAGCCCGTACCGCGAGAGCCCTCGACTCAACGAGATCGAGGACCAGTTCATGCGGATGGGAATCCCGTTCAAGCGGATCACCAGAGTCGGCCCTGACGTCCAGGCGTCGTGTGGGATGTTCGTCAATGAGGGTTGATCGACTCGACAACGCAGGGAATCGGTTCCGGGTCATCAGTGACGGCGGAAAAGGTTTCATCGTGAAAGTCCAACCCCCTGAAGTCCGAGTTGTCCTTGTGGGTCGAGTCACGATAATCGACCATATCAAGGGTCTCGGCAAAACGGTTTTGGCGGCTGCGAGGGAACATGGGAACGCCTAGCGAACATAGCGAGCTAGGCCCCTCATCCTGGCCGAGGTGGGTCCGGTGTCCTGGGAGTGTCATAGCTTCTCGGGATAAATCGGATACCGCCCGCTGGGAGGCTGCGGAAGGCACGGTCTTTCACGAGTTGTCTGCCGACTGCCTGGAATTCGGCCTGGAGCCTGAGGATTGGCTCTCAGAAGGCAATGGACTACTGGTTGATGGATACTTCATCGAATACAACGAGGAGATGTGTGAAAAAATGCGCGACGGCCTGGACTACGTTCGGAATATGGCCGCTCAGCCAGGCTGGCAATGTTTCATTGAGACTCGCGTCGACATCTCTCCTTTCACGCTGGATGGACAGTTCGGGACCGCCGACGTTATATTGGTCAATATCGAGAAACGACTGATCATAGTCTTCGACTGGAAGTACGGAAAAGAACCTGTGTACCCCCAAGAGAACTATCAGCTCTCAGGATATGCTCTCGGTGCTTGGGAAACACTAGTCAAACACTTGTTCGATAACGATCCGACCGACATCAAGGTAACGTTGATCATCGAACAACCTCGGGTGCCTGGTGCTGGCGGGGCCTGGGACACCACCATGGGCCGTCTTTTGGAGTTCGGGAAGCATACTCGCAGGCAGGCCGTCTTGTCCCAGGGAGCCGATGCACCGTTTGTCCCTGGACCCGATCAGTGTAAGTGGTGCCGGAACCGGAACACCTGCGGACCTCATGCCAAATGGCACGCTGAGATGCTCGGTTTCGAACTAGACGAATTGGACATGGAGGAGGTCCCTTCGCTACCTGACGTGATCACCCCGGATCGACGATCCATGCTTCTGAAGATGAGGCCGATGATCACCAGATGGCTCGAAGGACTCCACAACTCGGCCTATCACGATGCCAAAGTAGGGCGTCCGGTGCCGAGACTGAAATTGGTCGAAGGTCGATCGCCTGCCAGGAAGTGGCAAGCTAATCAGGACCACAAGGCCGAACAAGTTCTCGTGGAAAAGCTCGGCGACGGTGCTTACCACGATCCCCAGCTTCTCTCGCCTACCCAGGCTGAGAAGGCTCTAGGCAAGCGCTCATACGAGCTGTTCATCGAACGGTTCGTCGACAAGGGCTCGCCTGGAACGATACTGGTCCCGGAAGAAGACTCGAGACCAGCATTCAAGTCGTTGGAAGACGAATTCGACGACTTCGATGAACCTGATGAAACCTATGAACTCCTATGAAGTGGATGTGAATGATGTCGACTGACAAGAAGAAAGAGGTTATCGGCCGCGTGAAGCTCAAGAACGTGCGGCTGTCGTTTGCGGACCTGTTCAAGCCGAAGACCCTGAAACGGGAAGACGGTTCCGAGTCCGATCCGAAGTTCTCGTCGAACTTCCTGATCGACAAGGTGAAGGCGAAAGCTGGCGAAATCAAGGCGATCTACATGGGCAAAGAGATGCCCGTCATGAACGCTCTGAAGGCTGCCAAGATCGACGCCATTGCCAAGAAGATCGGTGACGAGAAGGCGAAGGATCTGAAGGTTCGCTCCAACAACTACGCCGTCAAAGATGGTGATGAAGAGAACTATGACGGCTACGAGGGTTGCTGGTACGTTTCCTCGAACAACACCAAGAAGCCACTCGTGAAAGGTAAGGACAAACGCAATCTTACTGAGTCGGACGGCGTCGTCTACTCGGGTTGCTATGTCAATGCCATCGTCACGCTCTGGTATCAGGCAGCGGGCAAGAAGGGCGAAAACGTCGTTCCGCACGCGGTCTATGGTTCACTTGAAGCGGTGCAGTTCCTTCGGGACGGCGAATCCTTCGGTGCGCCTGGTGTCGATGACGACGACTTCGATGACCTGACGGATGACGACGACGAAATCGGCACCGACGATACGTCCGACGGTGACGATGACGACGACGACATGCTCTGAGTGGAGCAGGGGAGCCTGGACAAGGGCTCCCCGATCTCAGCATGACAGCAATACTCAAACCCCGCCCGAGACGGCTTCATCACGACTTTGAAACCTTCTCTGAAGCAGACCTCCTCAAAGAGGGGACGACTCGGTATGCCCAGCATCCGAGCACCGAGATCCTTATGCTCGGGTATCGGTTTGACGATGACGATGTGAAGCAGTGGCTCCCTGCCGAGGGCGAGTACATACCTGCCGAGATCGAGGATGCTGTCCTCGATGATAGGATCGAGAAGCACGCCTGGAACCTGCCGTTCGAGTGGTATATCTGGCTCTATGTCTACGGGATCGAGATCCCCCTTAGCTCCTGCCGCGACACCATGGTTCTGGCCATGTCCTGTTCCTTCCCAGGCAAACTGGCCAAGACATGTGAGGTTCTTAAGCTTCCAGAAGAATACAGAAAGAAAGACGGCCATCGACTCATCAACTGGTTCTCTAAGCTAAGACCAGCTACAAAGAAACTCCCGAGGCGTCGAGTGTTCTGGTATGAAAAGCCAGAGCTTTGGGAAGAATACAAAGAGTATAATATTTGGGACGTTAAAGCCGAGCACAAGATTTACCGTCTCCTTCGTGCATATGACATGCCAAAACATGAGTGGGATCTCTGGGCTCTTGATCGTGAAATCAACAACCGGGGTATCCCTATCAACATGGATATGTGCGACAATATCCGTGAAGCAAGAGACGAGCTTGTAGCAACCAGACTTGATCGTATGAAGGAACTTACTGGTCTACAAAATCCGAATTCAAATGCGCAACTGTTGCCGTGGCTCCAAGAAGAAGGCTATGTCTTTGATGACATGGTCGCTGGCCACATAACGCGCGGCAAGGAGAAGATCGAAGAGGCTGTCCAGGATGGCGCTTCTCATTGGCCCGAGGTCAAGGATCTCCACGAAGTTCTCGATCTGAGATCTCAGGTCAGCAAGACCTCGATCAAGAAGTTCGATGCCATCGCGACTCACATCGATCCTGACGACCGTCTCCGAAACTGTTTCCAGTTCTGTGCAGCCCAGAGGACTTGGCGCTGGGGCGGCCGTGTGGTACAGCCTCAGAACCTCGCTCGGCCAGCTAAGGGCATGGACGGCCTGGAGTGGGGTAAGCTCGACAGTGGGATCGAGTTCGTCGCTGGCGGTACGCAGATCGAGCTTGCGGGCCTCCTGGAGGCGTTGAACGCCGAGTCCATGGAGATGTTGTTCGATCGTCCGATAGACGCCATGTCCGGTGCCGTCAGGACCGTCATCCAGGCTCCTCCAGGCTGGGTCTTCATCGACGCCGACCTTGCGGCTATCGAGAACATCGTCCTCGGTTGGTTGGCGGATGAAGAGAAGATCTTGAAGGTTTTCGAGGAAGGCAGAGATCCATACATCGACTTCGCCTCTTACCTCTACAAGACACCGTATGAAACCCTCTGGCACGAGTACAAGGTCCTCGGTGACAAATCCAAGCGAACGATTTCGAAGCCTGGCACCCTCGGCTGCGGCTACATGCTCGGCGCGGGCAATCAGTTCGAGAACAAACGAACTGGTGAGATCGAGGCCAGCGGCTTGCTGGGCTACGCCTGGAACATGTACGTCGACCTGACTCCTGAACAGTCGAAGCTATCGGTCGATACGTGGCGCGGAACGTTCACGAAGGCAGTGGAGTTCTGGTGGGACATCCAGAAGGCCGCGTTCAAGACGATGAAGACGAAGAAGCCGACCCGATGCCGTCATGTCGTATTTGACACGAAGGGACCGTTCCTGCGGATGCGTCTCCCCTCGGGCCGGAATCTCCACTACTATAAACCACGTCTTGAGCCGAGGATGACGCCCTGGGGCAAGTGGAAAAACTCTCTGACCTATATGGGTCTTAATGACAAGAACCAGTGGATCAGAATAGACACACACCCAGGAAAGATAACTGAGAACGCTGACCAAGCAATTTCTCGTGATCTACTTGCTGGGGGGATGGTTAGGGCCGCCAGTAACGGTATCCCCATTGTGATGCATGTCCACGATCAGATCGTGGGACTTGTCCGAGAGAAAGAAGCAGAGGAGAGACTAAGAGTTCTGATAGAATGCATGAGTGAGTCACCTCACTGGGCTCCAGGTCTACCAGTGAAGACCGCTGGACATATCTCTAAATGGTTCATCAAGGATTGATCGCATGACAGACGAGAAGCAAGAGACGTGTGTGGGTTGCTGGGCGGAACACTATCAGGACCCAGACGATCGGGTGATGATCCAGGGTATCGAAGTGATGTCCTGCGAGGAAGACGAAGAGGACACTCTTGTCTGCATTGTCGAGTACCAAGTCGTCCGAGGCGACAAGACTGAGACTCTTCAAGCAGAGGCGTCGGAGTTCTTCGCCCTCTACAACGTGATCCGGGAGGATGATGGCATTGGCGATGGTCTTGACGATTTTGTTGATCAGGCGCTTGCGGACTTGGGCGAGGAGCCGCTGACCGAAGAAGAGAAGCGGCAGGACAAACCGACAGAGACGACTGTCCACTGATGTCTGAGCAGGCGATCGAAGAGACCGTGGACTACAAGGCCAAGATGTATGGCTATCTAGTTCGCAAGATCGCCTGGCAGGGCCGCCGTAACGCTCCAGACAAGGGGTACATCGGCGGCCCTAAAAACCGTTTTGTGTTGATAGAGTTCAAGAAGAAAGGCGAAGTACCGCGACCCACTCAACAACGTGAACTAGACAGGCTCAGTGAGCGCTATCATGATGTCCACTGGGTAGACAACGTGGAAGATGCTCTCGACATCCTTGGAATACCTCATGACTAGTAAGGCCACCAGACCGTATTTCCAGGCAATCGATGTTGAACTCCTTGAAGGGTTCGACAGAACTTTGACTGAGAGAGACTTTGACGAGTATCAGTTATGGATGAGCCAGCTCCTCCAAACAGAAGATGCTGTCTATCTGGGCGCTTTCATGGGTAGTGGGAAGACTGCCGTCTGCTTACACGCCTTCAGTCAGAAGATGAAGAGAGGTCAATTTAAGAAGGGACTAGTCCTTGCCCCTGTAAACGTGGCCAAGGATACATGGCCAGATGAAATAATGACGTGGGACTTTGCTCGCGAAATACACTATGCAGCGGTTGTAGGGACTGAGGAGCAACGTTTATCCGCTCTTGAAATAGATGCCGATCTCTACATCATCAACCGCGAGAACTTGAAATGGCTCTATGAGCTGAAGGGGTATGTCTGGTTCAAACAGTTTGACGTCATGATGTATGACGAAGCTTCCAGGCTCAAGGGTGGCGACAAGAAGACGAAGAAAGGTAAGCCGCGTAGGGATGGTAAGGTCAAGCCTAAGACAAGATCCGAGTTCGGATATGTAGCCAAGGTCCGTCGAGCGATTCCTAGAGCCTGGTTGTTATCAGGAACCCCGACCTCGACAGGACTCATAGACCTCTGGGGTCCGAGCTATGTCCTGGACTTCGGAGAGCGCCTGGGTCACTCGATAACCCAGTTCAGAGAACGCTGGTTCAACTACAACCAGTATTCACGAGTATACAAACCCCATGATCACTCTGAAGACGAGGTCATGGAAAGAATGAAGGATATAATGCATGTTCTTAGGGAAGAAGATTATTTGGAGTTACCGCCGGTTCAAGTGGTCGATCGCCATGTTCGGCTGGAGCCGAGGCACATGGAGCGGTATAAACACTTTGAGGAGACTTTGGCTCTCGAAGAATACGACGTGGAAGCTGTTAATAACGGCGTCCTTTCCAACAAACTCCTCCAGTTTGCCAACGGCTCGATCTATTCCGAGGCAGACATGGATGACCCCGACTGGACGCCCAATACGCCGCCCGTAGCCAACCACATCCACAACCGGAAGCTCGACGAACTCGGGTCTATCTTCGAAGAGGCTGCGGGCCGACCAGTTCTGATCGCCTATACGTTCAAGTTCGATGTCCACGCCATCAAGAAACGGTATCCGTGGATACGAGTCTACGGCGAGACCAAGGATGATCTGAGGGAATGGAACCGAGGTAAACTCAAAGGAATGATCCTCCATCCGGCATCCGCTGGACATGGTATGAACTTTCAGCACGGCGGAAACATCGCAGTGTGGTATGGTCTAAACTGGAGCCTGGAGCTGTATCAGCAGTTCAACAAGCGGCTGCCTCGGCGAGGACAGAAAGAGAAGTTCGTTCGACTCTACCGGATCATCGCCAAGGGAACTCACGATGAGGGAGTGGCCAGGCGTCTGGAGGAGAAGGCGGTTACTCAGGATCGCATAGTCGAGCACGTTCGAGTATCGATGGACAGAATTAGAGCAGATCTAGGAATATCAGCATGAGCGCCGATGAATTCGAAGACCTCCTGGGTCCGAAGCCGAAGAACAAGGGCGGCCGTCCGTCGAAAGACGACATAGCCAATCGGCCTGAAGATCCTGTAAAAGCGATGGCTGAGGCAGAACCGATCGAGTTGGCTACGCACCGCGCCGACAGCGCCATCAACATGAAAGGGGCCATGGGCGGCGTCACAGTCTACTGGCTCTCCCAAGTCTTCGGGATCGCGGCTGACACGGTCCGTAAGCGCCTGGCTGACGTCCCTCCATACCAGATCCACGGTCGAGCCCCTCGATACCGTATCAAGGATGTGGCTCCATATCTGGTGACTCCCAAGGTCGACATCGATCAAGTCATCCAGAACATGAAGTCGACGGACCTCCCACCTCTGTTGCAGAAGGATGTCTGGGACGCCAAGCTGAAGCGTCAAAAGTGGGAGCTGGAGGCTGGTGAACTCTGGAAGACCGAGGACGTGATTGCAGTCCTGTCTGACGTGTTCTCGATCATCAAGTCGACGATCCAGCTCTGGCCAGACACGGTCGAGCGCAGTGTCGGCATGGAGGAGGAGCAACGCCAGCTCTTGATCCAGATGGGGGACAGTCTCCAGGATGAGATCTATCGTCGTCTCTGTGAGCTGGCCAAGCAGAAGAGTACCAAGGCGGTCATCGCGGATATCGAGGCTGAGGAACGATCTGAAGAAGATGATGACGAATTGGAGAATTTGTTGTGAAGACCACTAAAGAATGGATAGTCCAACATCGTGGACAACTTCACGTCCTCTTCTGTGGTGGTAGAGGATACGATAACACTGACAAAGCCCTAGAGGTCATGGACTTCGTACTTCCAGCTTTTGTTTGTACTGGAGGTGCTAGAGGGGCTGATAGTATTTGTAGTCTAATGGCCCGAAAGAGAGGAATACCTCAAGTTATTTATCCAGCAAACTGGAGTGGAGAAGAAGGAGCGGCTGGTCCTATGCGGAACGAGAGAATGCTTCGGATGTTCTGTCCTCATCTGGTAGTCGCTTTCCCCGGAGGCTCAGGGACCGCACACATGTATCGAATTGCGAAAGAAGAGACCAGAGTTATAAAGGTGGGATCATGAGCACATTCAAGACTCTCGAAGAAATAGTCCTGGCTTCAGCAGATGCCGTTCGTCCACCAGAAAGGTTAACAGTATCCACGGCGGCAGCGAAGTATCGAAAGCTTAACAACAAAGGTGCTTATGTTGGTCCATGGAAGAATGAGATGGTGCCGTACTTGGTTGCCCCTCAGGACATCTTAACCAACAACAGATATACTGGAATGGTATTTGTTGGCCCAGCTCAGTGCGGCAAAACAGAGATCTACCTCAACTGGCACACTTACAGCGTGATCTGTGATCCTGCGGACATGATGTTGATCGAAGCTTCGCAAGGCCGAGCGGCCGACTTCTCGAAGCGTCGTATCGATCGTCTGCATCGCGACACGCCTGAGACGCAAGAGAGGCTTCTCACGGGAAAGAACTATGACAACACGTTTGACAAACGTTACAGATCCGGCTCCATGGTCACGTTGTCGTGGCCTACAGTTAATGAGCTGTCCGGTAAACCTATCCCTCGACTCTTCCTCACAGATTATGATCGCATGGAGCAAGATGTGGGAGGGGAAGGGACACCTTTCGATCTGGCAGCCGCCCGAGCTACAACCTTTCGACGTTACGGAATGACGGTAGCGGAGTCCTCGCCTTCGTTCCCAATCACTGATCCGAGGTGGTCACCGTCGACGCCACACGAAGCGCCACCGACCGATGGTCTCGGAATCATCTCCCTCTACAACCGAGGTGATCGTCGGCGCTGGATGTGGAAATGCATCGACTGTTGCCTCTATTTCGAGCCAGACTTTCCGCTCTTGGAGTGGGATGAGCATAGCGACGTAAGGAAATGCGCCAAATCCACCAGGCTCGTCTGCCCGCACTGTGGCGTTTTCTACAGCCATGATCCAGATGATGGCCGACCTGGCAAGCACCAGATGAACCAAACAGGGGTCTGGATACGGGATGGCGAGAAGATCAACGCAAGAGGAGAGGTTACGGGTGAGCCATACGATTCTGAGATCGCATCATTCTGGCTTAAGGGAGTGGCCGCGACCTTTCGGACATGGGAAAGTCTCGTCGAGAACTATATCCGAGCGTATCGCGAGTTTGAGCGAAGCGGAGCTGAGACTGATCTCAAAACTACTGTCAACGTGCATCAAGGACGGGCGTATCTCCCAGCGGCAATGGCCTCTGATCGAGTACCTGAACGGCTTAAAGACCGAGCCAAGCCCTTCGGACACAAAGAAGTCCCCCTCGGAGTCCGGTTCCTGATCGCAGCCGTCGACGTGCAGAAAAACCGTTTCGTGGTTCAGGTCATGGGGATCGGCCAGGGTGCAGATATCTGGATCATCGACCGCTTCGATGTCCGGTACTCCCTGCGCGAAGATGAGAACCGAGAGGGTCAGGTCCATTACGTTCGGCCGTTCGTTTACCGAGAAGATTGGCGGGTCCTTCTCGAAGAGGTCGTCCTCAAATCGTATCCTCTGGGCGACAGCTCCGGCCGCATGATGGGGATCAAGGCGACGATCTCGGACTCAGGTGGTATGGGCGAGGCAACCGCGAACGCTTATGAGTTCTGGAGGTGGTTGAAGAACGGGCCGCAGGAGGATGATGACGACTTCGAGCACTTCAGCGAGAAATGGGCTCCGTTCATGCACCAGCGGTTCCAGCTCTACAAGGGTGGATCGAGTCCGACGGCTCCCAGGACTAAGGTGGACTTCCCGGACTCAGGCAGAAAAGACCGAATGGCTGGAGCACGAGGCGAGATCCCCGTCCTTCTGGCCAACGTGACGCCGATCAAGAACCAAGTCGATGCTATGTTGGATCGAGATCGACCGACGGCAGGGCAAGTCAACTTCCCAGACTGGCTCGACATCAACTTCTACAAGGAGCTGTGCGTCGAGGTGAAGAATCCCAAGGGAGTCTGGGAGAACCCGAAGAAGTTCAGGAACGAATCTTGGGATCTTTTGGTGATGGGTATGGCTCTTCTGATCGACAGACGTCATATTGGTATCGAGCGGATCGACTGGAGCGATCCACCTTCATGGGCGACCGACTGGGACGACAACGATTTGGTGTTCGATCCTTTCGGTGGCACGGAACAGTTTGCCAAGAAGGACGATCCAATCCTCGATTTGGCTAATCTCGCTGAGCAGTTGGGGTAAGCGAATGGTTTTAACTGAAGAAGAGAAAAAAGAACGGAAGAAAGCCACGCATAAAGCGTGGAGAGATAGAAATAAAGATCGTATACAAGAATATAGAAATAACGCTAAAGATAAGAGAAAAGCGTGGGATGCCTCTTGGAGAGCCAACAATAGGGATAAGATAAAATGTCAACAAAAGTCATGGAAAAAACGTAATAGGGATAAATATTTGAAAGATAAAAAACAATATTATAGCAATAACCCCGATTTATGGGGTTCTTATAGGGCAGACAGGGTAGGTAGGCAGCGACAACAAACCTTATGCCTCACTGAGAATCAGAAGAAACAGATTACGGCCGTGTACCGGAGGGCTAGGTATTTGACCGATAAGACGGGGATCGAGCACCACGTCGATCACATCGTCCCTCTCCAAGGGAAAAACGTTTCAGGATTTCATGTACCTTGGAACTTGCAAATTCTGACCGCAGAGGATAACCTCTCCAAGGGTAACTCATTTCAGGGATGATGCGACATGCCCACCCTTACAGCAGCACAGCGTTTGGTCGAGGCCGAGGATGCTTTGCACCAACTGATGATCGGTGAATCCGCCCGCGTCGTCGTTGATCAAAACGGCGAACGTGTCGAGTACACGGCGGCGAACGCCGGTAAGCTTCGAGCTTACATCGCCGAGATCAAAGCGGAAATCGCTGATGATACTCTGGGTTCCAACGGACCACTGAGGCCAGTATTTTGACAGACATCGACAAAGAGATTGCCTACCTGCTAGGTAACGACAAGCGCGAGGAGCCGATGGTTCTTGGCGCTCATGAAGCAGCGGATCACTATGATCGCGCTCTCGCGTCCTGGGCTCCGACGATTCAGTCGGCAGACGCGGAGATCCTCCCTGACAAAGACACTCTCGACGCCCGATCGAACGACATCGTCCGAAACGATGCCTTCGCTCAGTCTGGCGTCCAGATCCACAAGGACAATATCGTCGGCGCTCAGTATCGTCTGAACGCCAAGCCACGGATCAAGGTCCTCGGGCTCGACGATACCTGGGAAGAGGAGTTTGCCGAGGAGGTGGAGGAGAAGTTCACCAACTGGGCTGAGTCCCTCAACAATTGGCCAGATGCTTCCAGGCGGAATACCCTGACCTCGCTAGTTCGACTAGCTGTCGGAACCTACCTCGTTGGAGGTGAGGTGCTCGCGACAGCCGAGTGGATGCGGGACGCGGATCGCGCCTACCGAACGGCTATCCAGATGGTAGCCTTGGACCGCCTGTCGAACCCACACGATCAGGGCTTCGACATGGAACGGACACGCGGTGGCGTCCGCCTTTCGGCCAGCGGGGCTCCTCTTGGGTACTACATCCGTCAAGCGAGCGCTGGCGGTATGTGGGACTGGAACAAGTCGAACCGCTGGAGCTTCATCCGGGCGCGCAACGGCCTCAATCGCCCACAGGTGCTCCACATCGTTGAGCAGATGCGCCCTGGGCAGACCCGAGGCGTCTCCCAGATGGCAGCCGCTCTCAAGGAAATGCGGATCACGAAACGGTTTCGGGACATCACGCTCCAGAACGCCGTGGTCAACGCCAGCTTCGCTGCCGCCATCGAATCCGAGCTTCCGTCCTCGACGGTCTTCGAAGCACTCGGAGGTGGTGATGTTGGCACGACCGTCGTCAACTATGCTCAGCAGTTCCTCGGTGCCATCTCAGCCTACGGGAACAACGCCCGGAACATGCAGATCGACGGGGTCAAAATCCCCCATCTGATGCCAGGCACGAAGCTGAACATGATGCCCATGGGCAACCCAGGCGGTGTGGGCGGCGAGTTCGAGCAGTCTCTCCTCCGGTATCTGGCGGCCGACCTCGGCGTCAGTTACGAGCAACTCTCCCGAGACTACAGCGAGACGAACTACTCCTCAGCTCGGGCGGCGATCAACGAGACCCACAAGTTCATGATCGGCCGTAAGAAGATGGTCGCCGATAGGTTCGCCACCACGATCTACCGTCTCTGGTTCGAAGAAGCAGTCAACGCAGGCGACATCGAATCCATGAAGTCAGCCTCGGTTCCGAACATGTATGATCGGTTGATGATGGATGCATTCATCACGTCCGAGTGGATCGGTGCTGGTCGCGGCCAGGTCGACGAACTGAAGGAAACGCAGGCTGCGATCCTTCGGATCAAAAACCGTTTGTCCACATACGAGGAAGAGATCGCCCGCATGGGCCGAGATTACCGTCCAGTGTTCCGCCAGATCGCTCGTGAGAACGGGATCATGGAGGAGCTAGACATCATGCCGATCGAGGCGAACGCGATCAATGCAGCCTCAGGCGACATCCGCGAAGCAGGAGATGGCTCAGATGGCCAAGACACCCAAGAAACTTGAACTCGACCCTGAGATCTCGACACTTCTGAGCGGACCAGTCCTGGTCGCTGAAAGTCAGATCTCGGCAGTCATTGCGAACGTCACCGAACTGGTGAAGGACCCTCACTTCAAGGAGATGATCACCAGCACGATCGAGACTGAAGACGAGTTTTGGGCAGTCGAAGGCTTCCGCGCCGAGCGCCGTCCGTACAATGTCGTCAACGGAGTCCTGGTGATCCCGGTGATGGGGACTCTCCTCCATCGTTTCGGGTTCCAGATGGGCCGACATGCGACAGGCTACAACTACATCGCACGGGCCTTCACTCGGGGAATCGAAGATCCTGATGTCCATTCGATCATGTTCCACATCGACTCTCCCGGTGGTCACGCGGCAGGGAACTTCGAACTTGCCGAGATGATCCAGGACCTTGGTGGGGCCAGCGATAAAACCGTCATGGCCATGGTCGAGGATCTGGCTTTGTCGGGCGGCTTCTCCATCGCCGCGTCCTCCGAAGAGATCGTTGTGACTCGTTCAGGTCACACGGGATCTGTCGGTGTGGTCCTGATGCATGTGAGCGTTGCCAAAGCTCTTGAAGAGTTCGGCGTCGAGATCACGTTCATCCAGGCTGGCGAGAAGAAAACCGACGGTAACCCATTCCAACCACTGTCAGATGCCGCCCGTGAAGACATGCAGGCAGGCGTCGACAAGTTCTATAGCACCTTTGTCTCGACCGTTGCAAAAGGGCGGCGAATGAGCGAAGATGCTGTACGCGATACCGAAGCGGGAGTCTTCGACGCTGAGGCATCGATCGAGGTCGGCTTCGCCGATCGAATTGGTAAACCCGAGGACGAATTGGCCTCCCTGGGGGCCATCTCTCAACAAAGAGGTGTTTTCATGAGTAAGACTGAAACTCCCGCCGCCGAGGTCACCGAGACTCCGGCAGTCGATGCGGCCAAGGTCGCCACCGACGCCCGTAACGCCGAGCGCGCCCGCTTCGGTGCCGTGCAAGGTTCCGAGCACTATGCTGGTCGCGAGGATCTCGCCAACCATCTCCTGTCCACTTCAGACATGAGCGCAGACCAGATCACCGCCACGCTGGCAGTGAGCCCCAAGGCCGCCGCCGAGACCCCGGCCGTTGCCGAAAACCGAAACCATTTCGCCGAAGCCATGAATGGTGAAGGCACTCCTGGCATCGCTGCCGACGACAATGCCGGTCTCGACGCCGAACCCACGGCCGCCGACGTATCCGCCACCATCCTCGGCGACTACAAGCGGTCGGGCGGTAAGACCCGCTCGCACTAAGACCCAGCGCGGCCTGTTGGTCGCCTGACTATCTAAACCCACTTTCCGAGTGAAAGGCGCTATCATGACCAATATCCCCATCGGTAACCCTGGTGTCGCAGAGGATGCCTTCGAGTCGTTCCGTCAGGATGACTTCCTCCTCTCCGATCAGCCTGGGTTCTTCACCACCGACATGACGGTGGCGCTGAGCCAGACCCTCTCCCTCTATGAGGTCGTGGGTGTTGACGGCTCCGGCAACATCATCCCGGCTGTCGAAGGCACGACTCAGGCCATCGGCATCATGGCTGGTGCGATCACCACGGACGGAGTGAGCACCAAGACCGCTCAGGTCATCCGTGGCGGTCACTTCAATGGCGATGCGCTCGTCTGGGACGCCACCTACAACACGGATGCGCTTAAGGAAGCGGCATTCGAAGGTGCCGGTTCCCCGACTCAGATCGTGGTCGCTCACGTCCCGAACAACCGGGCTCCCTGATAGGAGCCTGAGTGTTCCGAACCTAAACGCTGAAAGGCACGATCATGATTACACGTACCGTCTACAACACCGAGGAACTTCTCGGTGTCTTCCGCGACCTGGAGCCCGTCCAGGAGTTCTGGCTCTCCTTCTTCCCTGGTCTCTTCACGTCGGAGAGCGAGCGGATCGAGTGGAGCAAGATCACCGACTACCGTCACCTGGCTCCGCTGGTCCTCCCGACCAACCAGGGTCGCCCGACCTTCAAGGCCGAAGAAGACATGATGTCGGTCAAGCCTGGCTACGTGAAGCCGAAGGATGCGGTTCAGGCTGCCGCAATGCAGGTCCGTCGCGCTGGGCTGGGTGAGCTTGGTGCTCCGACCCCGCTGTCGCCACAGGCTCGCTACAACGCCACCGTGGCATCCGTTCTCCAGAAGCATCGCTCGGACATTGAGCGCCGCAAGGAGTGGATGGCGGCTCAGGCTCTCCTCAACGGCACGATCACCCTCGAAGACGATGGTTACCCTGCCGCGACGGTCGACTTCCGTCGTGATGCCGGTCACACCATCACCCTCGGTGGCGGCAGCCAGTGGGGCGACGTCGGTGTCTCCATCGTCGACGGTATCGACGGCTGGAACGACACCATGGCTGATGCGAAGTTCGGAGGCCCTGCCACCGATCTGATCCTCGGCACCCAGGCGTGGGCTCCCTTCAAGGCCGACGCCGAAGTCCAGAAGCTCCTCGAACAGGACATCCGCAACACCAGCGGCACCAGCCTCGACCTCGGCGTCGGGAATGGCGACAAGGTCCAGTTCAAGGGCAACCTGAGCCGGAACATCCGCGTCTGGGTGTACTCCGACTACTACGAACTGGCCGACGGCACCCAGGTCCCGTACATGGACGCCCGTGACATCCTCATGGTCGGTCAGAACGTGCGCGGCGTGAAAGCCTACGGCGCGATCCTGGATCACGAAGCGAACTTCCAGCCGCTTCCGATCTTCCCGAAGATGTGGCACGAGAACGATCCCTCGGCGACGATGCTCATGACTCAGAGCGCGCCGCTGATCGTGCCTGTCAACCCCAACAACACCCTGCGCGCCCGCGTCGTCGCGTAAGGTCGTTGACCCAGGCGGGGGGCTTCGGCCCCCTTCCTACCCTCCCCTACCAACCGCCATTCTGGAGGTATTCCCTATGGCAAAAGTGACCCTCAAGGCCGTCCACCGGATTGCCGTCGGCAAGCCCAAAGGCAACGGCCAACTGAACTACATCGAACCCGGCAAGAACTTCGCGGTCGAAGAAGACGAAGCCCGCAAGCTCGTCAAGGAAGGTGCCGCGACCAAGGTCGAGGCGAAGGCCGCTCCTGCCAAGTCCGATGACGACGACGGTGATGACGACAAGGCCGCAGCCGAGGCAGCCCGTGTGGCTCGCCTGGCCGAAGCCAAGGAGATGGGAATCAAGGGGCTCCGTAAGGACGCCGCCATGGAGACCATCGAAGCCAAGATCGCCGAGGCCAAGAAGGCCGCCGAAGATGACGACGGCGGCGATGGCGAAGGTGAAGACCTCGTCTGATGAGTCTCAGGACCATCAAAGACAGAGCACGGGCTCAGCTTCATGATCGCATGAGAGTTGAGACCCTCTGCTACGTGGACGGCCCTTCGGGGTCGTCCACTACTGTCTACCCACGGGTCAACTCGAAAGACGAAGCCGTGGGGGACTTGGCGGGTACGTCATTGGCGTATGGTGAGCGCCACGAGACGATCCCAAAGCTGATCTTTCTCGTATCAGAACACACTCCTGCTAGGGGCAACGTCTACGTCGTGAGCGCCACCGAGGCGTACCGAGTAAACGATTTGGAACCTCAGGACGGTATCAGCATCACGGCCAATTGCGTCCGCCTCAAGAACGACTCCGAGCTGGCGGCTTACACGGCTCCGGGCGCTTAACATGGTCGGCTTCGCGGTAGCCATAGAAGGTATCGAGAGTTTCACGGATCTCCAGAAGCTCGGACCCGATGTCAAGGTGGCCACCGTGCGCGCGATCAATAAGGTCGCCCGAGACACCAGGGCTCTCGCCGCCAGACAGATTGGCGAGCAGATCAACCTACCTAAGCGAGTCCTCGGTCCTGCGGCCGGGAACCTTGTTGTCAGCAAGCAGGCGCAGCGTGCTAGCCTCGAAGCTAGGATCAAAGCCCGAGGCAGGCCCACAAGTCTCGCACGGTTCGCAAAGGGGTCGCCTGGCCGAGCTGGTGTCACAGTCGAAGTGAAACCAGGCCAAGCTCGCTTTCTTCGTCGAGCATTCTTGATTAGGCTCCCTCAGGGGTCCTCGTTGACAGAGACTCGGTTCAACCTTGGCCTGGCCATTCGTCTTCGTCCAGGAGAGACCCTGGACAACAAGACGAACCAAGTTCGCCTGTCGAAGGGTTTGTATCTACTGTACGGCCCGAGCGTACAGCAGGTGTTCCTCGACAATCAGAACAAGGGTGTCGCTCGGGACCTGGAGCCGAGTGTGGGGCAGGATCTCGAAAACGAAATCATTCGACTATTGGGGCTGCGACGATGACCATAACCACTCCACTCAACGATGCGATATTCCCGATCGCTGCCGTCAGCCCACCGGACCCTTTCAGGCTTCGCGTGCAGAAGGCGTTCACGGCCGCGCTCGAACAGATCACAGTAGCAAACGGTTTCAGGAATGACCTCGCAGGCAGCGTCTTCCGAGGTCGGACCATCTTCGGTGACAACGACCCGTTGCCGATGGTGTCCATGCTGGAAGAACCGATTGCACCGGAAAACGATCTATCACCTCGATCGGGAACAGCTGAGACAGGCGACTACGTTCTCATGGTTCAAGGGTTCATCAAGGACGATCCCGAGAACCCTACCGATCCGGCTCACGTTCTCTTAGCCGACGTGAAGCGGCGACTGGTCGAACTCAAAGCGGATGACCGTCGACAAGATCGACCCTTCCGTTTTGGCCCAAAAGCGAATACAGTGGTTTCTGTTTCGTGGGACGGCGGTGTTGTTCGGCCTGCGGATGAAGTTAGCGCCGTAGCCTACTTCTGGCTGCGAGTTACCTTCGAACTGGCTGAGGACCATCTCAACCCCTTCGGATAACCGAGAGAAAGGCTCTATCATGGCACTTAGTTCCAATCGGACGCCAGACTACGTCCTGGGACGCGGCAAGGTCTACTTTGCGCGTTTCACCAGCGGTCAGACCCCTGGTCCGTTCCGCTATGTGGGCAACACACCCGAGTTCAACCTGACCATCGAGTCCGAGACGCTCGACCATTTCAGCTCCGATGAAGGCATCCGTGAAAAGGATGACTCCGTTGCGCTGGAGGTCACGCGCTCCGGCACGCTGATCATGGACGACATCAACAAGGACAACATCGCGTTGTTCTTCTTCGGGTCGACCCAGACCGTCACCACCGTTGCTGCCGCCGCCCAACAGGAAATCATCGCTTCCGTCGATCAGGGCGACGTCCATCAGCTCGGGCTGACCACGAGTGATCGTGTCGGCACGCGCGGCATCGAAAACTTTGTCCTGAACGGCTCGGGCGGTTCGCCGACCTACGTTCTCGACACAGACTACTCGGTCGATCTCGACCGGGGTATGCTCTCAATCCTGGAAGGAGGTGGTATCGCTGACGGCACCGCGAATCTCGAAGCCAACTTCGACATCCGCGCCTCGACCCAGGAACAGGTTCAGTCCGGTTCCGAGCCCGTCGAAGGGGCGATGCGCCTCATCGAGAACAACCCGAAGGGTACGGATCGCGACGTGTTCCTGCCCTACATCAAGCTCACGCCCAACGGCGACTACTCGCTGAAGGGTGACGAGTGGCGTCAGATCCCCCTCACCATCGAAGCCCTGAAGCCTTCGAGCGGCGAGGCGATCTACGTGAATGGCATCCCGGCCTACAGTTAAGGCCAAACGGTTTCGGAGGGGGTCCCGCAAGCCTCCTCCGGCCGACTTCATCAAGAACCTGGAGGTCCCATAATGGGCAAGCTATCGAGCTACAAACCGCAGACCACTGACGTCGAGGTCGGCGGCGATCAAACCATCACAGTCCGAGGGCTCTCGATCACCGATATCGCGGGGATCATGCAAGAGCACGCCACAACTCTAGACAGTCTCTATCAGCAGCACATCGTCTCTCCTCAGGAGTCCGCTCCTCCCGAGATCAACGTTCTCATGCGTGCGCTGATGACCGAAGCCCCTGACGCAGCCGCGTCGATCATCGCTTATGCAGCAGGCGAGCCGGAACAAGCCCAAACGGTTTCGGAGATGCCCGGTCTCGATCAGATCAAACTTCTCATGGCGATCTCAGCTCTCACCTTCCACTCGGAGGACGAGCTAAAAAAAGTCATGGAGGGTCTTATCGTGGCAATGCAGGCGATCACGGGGGCAATGAACCAGCTCTCGGGTCCGACCGAAGAGGCCCTCCCCGAAACCTGAGAACTTGGGTATGGGAGTGGCGCAAGCTCGTGAGTCTCTGCATGGCTCACGGGCATATCGAAGCCCGGTTCTACCCTCTTGGAATGTTGTCTGACGAAACGAAGCTATGCGTCCGAAGAGTCAATAATGGTCATGTTACGACCGCGACCCTTCTCCAGCAGGCCGTTTCCGGTGTATTGTCCAAACAGGGCAATAAGCTATTTCGTAAGACAATCAAAGGGCTCCAGGAGGAGTAGATGGCACGACGTGACGTAGAACTGGTAATCCGGGCTCGGGACGAAGCGCAGAACGCGCTTACCTCGATCAACAAAGCTCTCACCGACTTCACGACGAACACGGCCAGTGTCCGAGACGAGGCGACCAAAACCGATACTCGTCTCGGCGCACTGGGCGGCGCTTTCCGTGAACTCTCACAGGCTGTCGGAGCCCTCGGTGCAACGGGTCGGGTGGAAGGTCAACTCCGTCGGATCACGGAAGAGATCGATCGGCAAGAAGTCGCCATCTCCCGCACGGAGAAGGCGCTCACCGAATACCAGGATCGGTTTGCCCAGACCCGGACTCAGACAGAGAGACTAAGTCAAGTCCAGGCTCGGTTGTCCTCTGAATTGGAGAAGGCCCGAGCAGCGGTCCAGCGGTCTCAGGAAGCTCAGCGAGGTCTCGGCACGGAGACGGCTCGGGCTCAGCGAGCACAGGAGCAGTTCGCCAATCGGCAGAACACTCTTAATGCTCAAGTGACCAAGCAAAACGGTTTGCTGGCTGATTACGAATCCAGGCTCTCCAGCCTCCGCACAGAGATCCAGGCCACGGCGCAACCGACCGCGACACTGGTCAGGAACTTCGAGCGCACTGAGCGCAACATCGAACGGACTCGATCGAAGATTGCCGATCTGGTCGAGACGCAGAACCTCATCCAAGCGTCTTCCGATCGGGCGTCATCGTCCGTTGCTCGTGCGAACGACATCTACGCAGCCCAGGCTAACGCCCTGACCCGCAACCAAACCGTCCTGAAGGAAACGGAAGTCGCCTTCAGGGAGGCAGCCACGGCCGCCCAGGCGTCCGCAACAGAGCAAGCGAGGCTAGAGGCTGCGGCCAACAAGTCATCGACGTCCCTTGAAAAGCAGAACGCCAGTCTCCAGAAGGCACGATCCGCTTACCAGCAGACCGAGAGTGTCATCCGTGAGACTGCCGGAGCCCTGGAGCAACTGGACGCTGCCACTCGTCGAGGTCTCCTCTCCAATCTCCGAGAGCAGATCAATCGAGTCCAGGGTGCCAAGCAGGCGTACAAAGAGCTTAGCGCCGAGGCCACCAAACTCGGTGCCGCCTTGTCCTCGACCACCGCACCCACGAATGCCCAGACCACGGCCTTCGAACGGTTTCGGGCGGCAGCATCTCAGGCTCGACAGGAGTTCCGCAGCCAGGGGCAGGCTCTCTCGGATCTCCGAAGCGTTCTTCGCGAGAGCGGCGGTGACGTAGACGTCCTCCGGGATCGGGTCCAGCGGTTCCAGCAGACCCTCCAGGGTGCTCGATCTGGTTACGCCAATCTCCAACAGCAGGCAGGTGCCGCAGCCAATGCATCCCAGCGCCTTGCCCGAGAACAGGCCCGTGCTTCCACGGCAGCCTCGAACCTCGCCGCAGCGACCACACGGACCTCGGCGGCAATGGCGACTGGTGCTGGCAGGACCTCTGCTTTCGCCGCAGCTATTCGACAGTTTTACGGTGAGAGCCGAACAGCACTAGGCTTCACCCAGCGTCTCCGAGGTGAAGTCCTCTCGCTGATCGCGGCCTACGGCGGCATCTTCGCAGCGGTGGAAGGGTTCCGAGGAGTCACCAATGCTTACCAGACCCTCGAAGCAGCGCAGAACAGACTGAGCGCAGCCTTTGACGGAGACGAGCTGGCCGTCGGCACGGAACTCGACTTCATCCGTCGACAGGCTGACAGATTGGGCATCCAGTTCGGTATCCTGTCTCAGGAATATTCGAAGTTCGCTATCGCCACTCAAGGGACCAACCTTGAAGGTGCAGCCACTCGAACGATCTTCAGGCAGGTTGCCGAAGCGGCTCGGGTCCAGGGTCTCAGTCTCGATAATCTCCAAGGCGTGTTCGTCGCGCTCACCCAGATCGTCTCCAAGGGTGTGGTGTCGATGGAAGAACTCCGGCAACAGCTCGGAGATCGTCTGCCTGGTGCGCTCCAGATCCTCTCCGCTGGTCTCGGGAAGTCTACCGAAGAGGTCATCAAGCTTATCGAGAACGGACAGCTCTCTTCGGATAGCCTGTCGGCCTTCGGCGATGAACTTGAGAAACGATTTGGCGATCGGGTTCCCGCCGCCCTGGCCAGCGTCAACACAGCGATTGGTCGTTTCCAGAACGCCATCTTCCAAGCCTTCCTGACCATCGGCGAAGGTGGAGCCATCGAAGGGTTCACGAACCTTCTGAACGGTTTGATCGACGCCTTCGACTCGGCAGCGGTCGTGGACTTCCTTACCAACGTCGGCGCGGCTCTCGGCGGTTTCTTGGAACTCCTCGGCGCGGTAGCGGTAAACTGGGATCTCGTGATTGTCGCCATCACGACCTTCACGGCCTTCAAGCTTGCAGGCTTCGTCTTCGCCATCGTCACGGCGCTGAATGCCTGGAGGCTGAGCCTGATTGGTGTCATAGCCACTTCGGGCGGCGCAGCGGCCGCGACCAGGGGTCTCGCAGCCAGCCTGGGTGCTGCGGTTGTTGGAGTGAACTCTCTCCGTGCCGCGTTCACTCTCCTCCTGTCAGCCACGGGCATCGGAGCCCTGGTGACCTTGATCGGCACCGGCATCGGGATCTGGGCGACACGTGGATCAGACGCCACCGAGGTCATGATCCGGCACCGGGAGATCGTCGATCAGGTCAAGAACGCTTACGACAGCACGGGCGGCTCCATTGACCAGATCCGAGAGAAGCTCGAAGGTCTGACTCAGATCGAAGTCGAGCAAGGTCTCCGGGAAGATACCGCACAGTTCGAGCGTTCGATCAAAGAGTTCGAGAACGCTATTCCCCAGAACAGTCTTGGTGAGGCTTTCGACAACGTCAATCTGGACGGCTTCTTCGTCAAGCTCCAGACTTTGGCAGGACAGCTCCGCAATGGGGAACTTGGGGTCGAGGATTTCCGAGCGAAGGTGGAAGAACTTTCCATCAACATGCGGGATCAAGGTGTCGTTGCTGACAACGTCATTCAGAAGTTTGACGAATTGGCCCGAGGTGTTGTCGAACCTGGTGCGAACATGCAGCGGTTCCGGGACATCTTGGTCGCGGTATTCGATGCTGAGGGTGACGCCAGCGAAGCGCTCGAAAGGATCACAGGCCGGGTCCGTGAGACTGGTACTGTTGCCGCCCGAGAAGCCGCTCGGGTTTCTGAGTTCCAGGGCGTTCTCCGAGAGCTAGGCGAGGATGTACCGGCGCTCAAGGATGAGTTCGATCGACTGGATGACGTTCAGTCTCTCGACAAACTCTTGCAGCAGGCCAACAACCTGACTACGAGCACGAAAGAATCCATCAACGCAATCCGGGAATACCAGCGGGCGCTGAACACCCTCAGAGCCAATGACATTTTCGACAACGCGGGTGGCGGAGGGAACGTCGGCGCAGCGGCAGCTCTGCTTGCGAATCAAACTGGTTTCCAGAGTGTGGGTGCCAACGGTCAAGGCGGTTTCGGTTCCGACACGATCACTCTTGCTGACGGCTCCATCCGCCAGATCACAGACGGAATGGCAGTCTCGTTGGCTGATGCTCAGCGAGACCTTGTCCGTCGCGTTGGTGAACTCAACGAGGTGATCGAGGGGCAGATCGGAGAGACTCGCTTCGAGAGCTTCAGCGATGAACAGCAAGCAGTTCTCACGTCCATCGCTCGGGACTTCGGGGAACTCCCCAAGGCCATCGTCGATGCTATCGAGAGCGGTTCCACGGAACAGATCGCCGACGCTATTCGGAACAATGAAGACTCTCCTCGGGGTCAGTTCCGAGGTGACGTGTTCGCCAACGGCGGTCAAGCAGGTGTCGGAGCTTTCGTTGACGCGGAGAACAGGCGTACCGATGCTCTGGAACGCCAAGCTGAACTTGAGAGGCAGGCCCGTGAGAGCACGCTCCAACGGATCGAAGATGCTGAGTTCGAGATCGCTCAGCAAGCTCTGATCAACTCAGGCAAAGAGCGCGAAGCTGAGATCGCGGCAGCCATCAGGCAAGCAGAACAAGAGAACGTCAACATCACGGACACCCAGATCGCAAAGGTAGGCGAACTGGCTGGTAGGAAGTTCGATCTGGCCAATGCTGAGAAGCAGGCCAACAGCGAGAGAGAGCGTTCCCAGGAGATCGAGGGCGACATCAACGAACTGGTGGCGCAGCGCACTGCGCTTCAGTCTCTCTTGACTGCCCAGTTGGAGTCCGGTGCTGCCTCAGGCGAAGTCCAGGAAACACGAGATGCGTTGAACGGGGTCAATGAACAGCTCCGAGAAGCTATCGACAACGCCTTACAACTCCTTGCCACCTTCGACCAAACAGACCCGTCGATAGCGTCAGCTACCGCCCGACTCAAGGAACTGCAACTCTCGGGTCAGCAGGCAGCCTCGGGCATCGTGATCTCATTCGATCAGGTGGCCAGGTCTTTCTCGGGCTCCTTCACCAACGCGGCCCTCGGGTTCGCCCAGGCCATCGCCGAAGGACAGAGCGCGACGTCGGCCCTCGGTAATGCCTTTCGCCAGTTCGCTGCCGAGTTCTTGCAATCGATCGCTCGCATGATCCTCCAGCAACTCGCCCTCAACGCTGCCAAGGCAGTGGGTAGAGCCTTCGGGTTCGGTGTAGCTCACTCTGGTGGTGTCATCGGTGCCAGGGGCGCTCAGCGCCGTGTGAGCGCAGCGGCGTTCGCCGGAGCCACCAGATACCACCAAGGGGGTATCGCGGGACTGCGTCCTGGTGAGGTGCCGACGATCCTGCAACGAGGCGAAGAGGTCCTCACTCGCGACGATCCCCGTCACATCTTCAACGGCGCGGGCAACGGGCAAGAGGGTGTCTCGGCTGCCGCCGAGCCCAGAATCGTCAACGCTATCGACGGAGCGAGTTTCCTCGAAGAGGCCATGAAGTCAAAGCGTGGCCAAGAGACGATCCTCAACTTCATTCAAGCAAACCGTGGTTCGGTACGCGGCGCGATTGGAAACTGACATGGGTGATCAGACAAGGGCATGGAACTTCCCGATCCAGTGGGCAAGGTCCTTCGGCGAAGAGATTAGGTTTCGCACGGAGATCATCACTTCGAAGAATGGCACCGAACAGCGGATCGCCCAGAGAGCAGAGCCTCGGGTCTCGTATGACTTCGACTCCTTCTTGAACCAGGAGGATTTCCGAAAGGCATTGCTACGGATCTCGGAAGCCCAGGGCGAGGATCTCTACTTCCCCCATCCCCGGTATTGCGTGACCACGACGTCAGAGACCATCGTCAGTGACAACACCACGCGCGCCGTGAGCTTCACGATTGATGACTCCGGCTCCATGGCGAACGACGGTAAGCTGGCCACGATGAAGACTGCAATGACCTTGGTCCTCGAAAATCTCAAGGCCAAAGTCCAGAGCGGTGATCTGACCAGACTCGACATCAACATCACGAAGTGGTCCGACACGTCCGACGGCATCAGCTACTTCGATGTCACTCCGGCTCAGATGGACACGTTGATCACGTACATCGACGACTTCACGGCCACTGGAGCAGGAACAGATTTCGATCTGGCCGCCGTGGCAGCCGATAACTTCATGACCGCGACCCTCGGCACCACACTCGGCCGAAGGATTTGGGTCTTCATTTCAGACGGACAACCGTTCCCAGCAGGTTCAGACGACACGGCGGCAGTGACGGCGTCCGACATGCTCGATCGGAGCGCCGACACCTTCGCCACGGTTCTCGGAACTGATGTGGATTGTCACGCCATCAACATCCAAGACGTCAGCACCACTGCCGCTACCAAGATCGACAACACCTCAGGCGACGGTGTCCCGGTGGTTGATGCCGTTGATCCTGATGCTCTCCTGGACTACGTCCTCGGAGCGGTCTCAGGTGAGTCAGTCTCCTTGTCCTCGGCCCCTGGGTGGGTCGAGAGAGGCGTTCGGTTGTTCCTGGAGCAGGACGGCATCCGAGAGATGTTCACCGTGGCTAGGGTCAACGGAACGGCCGTGGTCTCGACAGAACCATTTGACAATACCTTCAATCCAGGAGCCAAGGTGTTCCGGGGCATCCCCGGCAAAGTAAATGGCGAGAGCGAACTGAGAGCGGCGACCACACGAGTTGGCCTCTCTCGGTTGGAGGTGGACGCAGATCCCGTAGACCAATGGCACGATGACTGGAGTGCGATTCCTTCGACATACAACAGCAAGGAATTGTTCGAGCTGGGACATCAGTGGGCCACGGACATCCGAGTCAAGACTCTCCAGCCTGTCTCCGATCTCGATCTTCAACGAGGTGGCGTTGATCGGATCTTGAACAGCGATTTCACGACACGTCGCACGCGGTTGCGCTTCGTTCTCAGGACAGATGATCATTATGATAGGCTGATCGGTCTGTTCTACCGAAGCCGAGGCCGTCAGAAATCCTTCTACAGTGATCTGTTTCTCGACGAGATCAGGCCTGATGGAATCGCACTAGGAAACAGTTTCGTGATCCCTGGTGCGGACTTCGCTCGCCAGTATTCCGGGAACGACACCTACCGACGTATCAAAATTGATACTACCTCATTCTCCATGATTACTGTGATCACTCAGATACAGATTAACGTTGATGGAGACTCCGTGGTCACGATAGAAGATGTATTCAATACAGCGGCCACCCAAGACCAGATTAGATCTATCAAGTGGTTAACGTTGTGCAGGTTTGAGACAGATAGTCTTAACCTCGATTGGATCACAGACGGCGTGGCTGAAGTAACGGTTAACATCAGAACTTTGGAAGATGCGGCATGACCTTCGAGACTTTCGAGGAAAGCCAAGAACAGGGCATCCCGGTATCTCTGTTCAAGATCGTCTACGGCGATCAGTCCACGAACTTCTGGGCGTACTGCGACATCGATAAGCCCGTCACGTTCAACGGGGACACCTACTCTCCGATCACCATAGGCCGAGAGAAGATCGAGAGCAGTGGCGGTCTGGACAACAAGGTCTTGACGATCGACATCACGCCGAACGCCGAGGTCGTCGAGTTCTATCAAACGAACAGGCCGACCCAGGTGGTCACGTTGACGATCTATCAGGGCCACTATGACGACGGTGCAGCGGACTTCCGGGCCGTGTGGACTGGTCGGATCACAGGTATCCAGAACACTGCCAGGTTCGCTAAGGTCAGCGCCGAGCCCATTGCCACTTCGATGAGGAGGCCAGGTCTCCGTCGCCACTACCAATACGGTTGCCCGTGGGTCTTGTACTCGACAGAGTGTGGAGCTGATGAGAACAGTGCCACAGAGACTGCAGTCGCCGCCGAAGCGGGTCAGAACTTCTTCGAGTTTGCCACGGGCTGGGAGGGGACGAAGACCAAGTCTAAGTTCGGAAACGGTTTCGTGAGATGGTCTGACCCAGATACTGGGGCGACTCAAATCCAATCAATCCTGAAGGTTCAAGTGGACACGCCTTCAGCAGGCACCGATCGAATCATCGTCAATGGTTTGACCACGGCAGCGGCAATAGGAACTAGTGTCGACATCGTTCTTGGATGTAATCGCAAAGAATCTGATTGCCTGAACGTCCACAACAACATTGTGAACTTTGGAGGGCAACCTTGGATTCCCAAGGAAAACCCTATCGGGTTCGTGAATCAATACTACTAGGAGGGTCTCATGGCCTGGTGGGTACTTATTCAGATCGTTGTTGCCGTCGCCTTGGCGGTGATCTCCTACGCTCTGACACCGAAGCCGAAACAGCAGAAGCCTGCGGCCTCCCAGGACTTAGACAGTCCTACGGCTCAGGCAGGGAGACCTATCCCAGTGGTGTTCGGGACGATCTCCGTGAAAGGCAGCAACATTGTGTTCTTCACCGACAAGAACAAGAACGATTATAAGGTGAAGGCGTGATGGACCTCACCAAAGAGGAACTCGGGACTGTCATCACCGTTCGTCAGATGCGAGAGGTTGGCGCTTGTGCTCGCGGTCAGGTAAGGTGGTTCCAGCTCAAGGGCCTGGATCATCATGACATTCTTAAGAACGGCGTGACGTTGCAGACCTTAGTCGATCACCTCGACGGTGAAGTTAAACAGGTCATAGAGCGCGTGGTGGCTAACATGAGGGAACAAGATAATGGGCGGTAAGGGTAAGAAGCCTAAACAGAAAGTCACCAGTTACTTCATGACGGTCCACTATGCTATATGCCAGGGACCAGTTGACGTCTTGTCTCGGATCAAGATCAACAACAAGACAGCGTGGATTGGTCTAGCTGGTCAAGCAGCTAAATTCCTGATCAACAATCAAGGACTGTTTGGTGGTCCGAAGAAAGAAGGTGGCGTCCTCGGGACCGTCTATTATCAGGCTGGAAACTTTGTCCAGAAGGTTGCGGCAGCCGTAGCATCTAAGTACGGACGAACCGTAGACACGATGACAGGCTATCGAGGGATAGCCACCGCCATGTTCGCTGAAGACGACCTCGGTATCAACGCCTCGCAGACAGGTTTCAACCGAGCTGGTTTCTACTGGTCAGCCAACCAACCTTTTGTCCCCGCTGTCGAGTTCACGGTCACTCGTATTTTCAAGGATTGGCAGCCTGGTCTCGCGACGATCGTGGACGATCAGAATGGTTCCCGGTCAATATACATCTCGATCGATGACTCCGGTTCTATGGCTGGGACGAAACTCGCTTCGATGAAAACCGCTATGCTCGCCGTCCTGGATGACGTCGAGACCGCGATCGGTGCGGGACTAGTGGTCAACATCGCGATCCAAAAGTGGTCCAATACGTTCACCGTTCAAACACACAATAATGCCGATGCGGCAGACATAGACAGTCTAAGGACCTTCATCAACGGGTTCGATGCTACAGGCGGCGGCACGGACTTCAATCAAGCCGCTCTCGGGGCTGTTGCATTCTTCAATGCAGCTTCGAACATCGAGAAACGTATCTGGGTTTTCATCACAGACGGTGAACCAGCTCCAGCAGGTTCAGATGACACGGCGGCGATCACAGCATCAGACTTACTAGATCAAGACAGTGGCAGTTTCTCGGTCGAAGCAGGTACTGCCGTCGACTGTTACGGGATCAATATCGGCGTGGACTTGGGCGGCGGTATTGTCGTATCCGACACTCAGTACACGGAGAAGCTCGACAACACGGCCGCAGACGGTGTTCCGATAGTCACAGGAACCAACGGTTCCGGTCTCCAGGCAGCAGTTCAGACCGCTCTCTTCGGTGGCGTCCCCGCTCAGATGAATGCCGCTCACATCCTCTATGAGCTGTTGACGAACACGACCTGGGGGATGGGCTCGCCGACCTCTTCGATCGATGACACAGCATGGACAGCGGCGGCCCAGACTCTCTTCGACGAAAAGTTCGGTCTGTCGATGATCTGGAATGAACAGATCGAGATCGAACGATTTGCCCAGGAGGTCCTCGACCATATCGAGGCGAACTTGTTTGTCGATCCAGCCACAGGCCAGTTCGTTCTCAAGCTCATCAGAGACGACTACGATGAGGGTACGCTGGAAGTCCTCGACGAGAGCAACTCGGAGGTCACGAATTACACGAGAAGGTCGCCAGGTGAGATCATCAACGAGATCAACCTGACCTGGACCAACCCCGACAACGAGCAAGACGAAGTCTTGACCATCCAGGATCTCGGAGCCGTGGTCGCAGCAGGTGGCCAAATCATTTCGGACTCTCGGAACTATTATGGGGTCAGGAACCGGACACTGGCGTGGACCCTGTGCCAACGGGACATCGCTACAGTGACAGCGCCCTTGGCCACAGCAGAGATCGAAGTGGATAGGACAGCGTGGGATTATGTCCCAGGAGATGTAATCAAGATCACCACGGCCGAGTTTGGCGTGACTGAAGAGATCCACCGTATCATCAAGATCGACTACGGGACCAACGGTGACTCCAGGATCAAGATCAACACGACCCAGGACATCTTCTCGTTCGAGCGTCCTGAGTACGATGAGCCACCTGCTTCGGTGTTCGACGACCCGGCGCAAGATCCGACAGCGATTGACGACATTATCGGCATGTCTCTGAACTATTTTTTGTCGATCCAACTTGTTGTCGATCCCGCTGGTGATGAAGAATACCCCGACTCATACGTCGCTATCCTGGCTGCCACCGACAACACGGACGCCCAGGACTATGAGCTTCTGGGTGAGCAGACTGACGCTACCGGCGTGACGACTCAGGAGAACCTCGGCACCAGGGCTTTCCTGTCTCGTATGGAGACCGCTGAAGCCTGGACGATTGAAGCCACGACCACGGCAGGCGTGTTCGTCAACCAATCCCTCGGCGGCCTGGCTCCGTTGGCAGGCGGGTTCCTTCTCATCGGGGATCTCGGCTTAGGTGAAGAGGAGTTCGAGCTGGCTTTGATCATGTCGTTTGACGGAGCCGACTATACAATTCGGAGAGGTATCCTCGACACGGTTCCCCGTGTGTGGCCTGCCGGAACCCAAGTTCGATATTTCACCAATAACATCGATTTCCAGGATGAAGACATCAGGGCTTTCGGTGACTCCCTCGATTATAATCTCCTAATGAACACTTCGCTCGGACAAGGCCTTTTCGGTTTGTCTCCCGTCTTCAACTACGATCCCCAGGCTCGCATGTGGCTGCCGACCAGACCCGCCAATGTGTCGGTTCAAGGATCTCTCGTCTCTCCGGTTATCGCTGGTGCCTTGGCAACGGTGGACTGCACTTGGTCAAACAGAAACCGTTTGACGGAAGACGCTCAGCCTCTCTCCTACACCGACCTAGACGTGACGCCCGAGGTCGGGCAAGAGACCCTGATCGAGTTCTATGATGAATCAAACCCAGACGTGACGTACAATACCATTGTCCGTCCTGAGGGCGACACAAGCTATAACATCCCGATCGCAGAGTTCTCGGGAACCACCTACACCCTGTTGAAGTTCCGCTCCCAGCTCGGGGGCCTGATCAGCTTCTCAGGACATGAACGACGTGTTGAGATCAACGGTGGCTACGGTCAGGGCTACGGCATCGACTACGGTGGCGACACCTGATAAGATTGCACTGAACAAAGGGTGATATCATGACGAAACGTACACTCCCCGGCCTCGGCCTTGAAGCTTTCTTCGATCTGGGCGAAAACGGTTGGAACGATGAATTCGATGAGAACTTCCGACTCCTGTCTTTCCTGGTCGATGGTCGAGCCATAAGCCGCGTCACTAGTCTTCCGGGAACAGGGACCACAGGCGATGTGTACATCGTCCCCTCAGGTGACGCCAACGGTAACGACGTCGCTATCTGGGACGGAGCTTCTGGCGCTGAAGCATGGGTGTACTACACCGCCAAGGAAGGCTGGGCGTTCTACGTCCTCGACGAAGATCTGAACTACCAATTCGATGGGTCGACTTGGCAAGAGTTCGCTGCCGCTGGCAATGGCGGGGGTACGTCAGAATCAACTAAGCTGGCTGTAATCCAATCTTCTAGCGATCAGGTCATCCCCGCAACCACGACAACCGTTCTCACTTTTGGTGCGAGCGATGACGCGAGAGACATCGGCGAGTTCTGGGATAGCGGGAGTCCATCACAATTTACGATCCCTGCTAACGTCGATACCGTTATGGTGACTGTGACTTTTAGGGCAGACACAGATCCCGGAGCCGCTGAATACGAGATATATCTGCGAAAGAACAGCACAGCAGTTCGTTATATGCGAACTGGAAATACGGCTTGGGGGGGTCAAGTCCTCACAGCTGTAATCGACGTATCGGAAAACGATGTCATCGATGCGTCCGTTTGGTCTTCCCTCGGCTTCACTACCCGAGCGGAATCTACCAGTATAAGCATAGTCGATCTAACGAACTTCACGGGCATAGGGGCTTCTACTACAGGATACCAACACGTCACAGGTGTTTTGACTTCTGACGATGCGGCGGTAGATTACAGCAGTGCTTTCGCCGCGATTGCCTGGGATGGAACTACAACCACATCCGAAACGGGCTGGAGTGGGGCGAACGCTTCTCGGGTTCCTGTTCCTAGTGGTGCCACCTTGGTTAGGGTCACTGGTTCTCTTCGTGCCACAGATGTCAGTGCTGGTGCGAACCTTCTCGGTCGCATCACTAAAAATGGTACAGGGTACGTAGATGAAGAGCTTCCTGGTGCTCAGAACGACGGCACCACTAGCGGCTCTACAGGAGGTGTTCTATCTTTCGTCTCTGCTCCTATCGAAGTCACGGACACCGACTATTTCGAAATGGAGTTCTTTAGTTCAGATAACAGCATCACCATTCATCACGAAGGAACGTATCTTACTGTTGAGGTTTTAGAGACCACGGCTGGGGTTGGTGGTGGCGCTTCTGCGCTGAACGAGTTAAGTGACGTCGCGATCACCTCAGCAGCTCTGGGCCACATACTCCTGCACGATGGCACCAGCTTTAAAAACTTGATGCGCCATGCGCTTCTGACTCCAGATTTAGACCTGTCTGCCGGTGATCAAACGATCTCAGCCGTCAACTTTAACGAGAACGCTATCTTCGTGGTCGCCTCGGGCGCAGTGCTCGATAACGATGTGATCGTCTCGGCCAGTTCGTCGATACCCAAAGAGTTCGTGGTCATCAATGACAGCGCAGTCCAGGTCCAGGTCACCAAAGGAACCACGAACATCGCGCTCGCTGCCAATTCGGCTGGCATCTTCATCACTAAAGGTGGTGCAAACGATCTGGTGTCGATCAGCGGTTCGGGGGGAGGCGCTTCGGCACTCGGTGATCTGACCAACGTTACGCTGACTACTCCTGTAGATGGGCAACGACTTGTCCGTCGATCAGGGACATGGATCAACGAAGACAATACTGTTCTCGATATGGAGGATGTCTCCGGTTCGATTGCTGACGGGGAAGCCCTGGTGAAACAGGGCACGAGCGTCATAGGTGTCCCATTTTTGACAGCTTCTCGTCCCACTCAGTTTGGTGGAGCGTTATTGGTCCTTACGGCAAATAACACGGCGAGCGACGGTGTCGTAGCTTGGGATGAAGCGACTTACGACACCGACAGTATATGGCCTGGTGCGGGCGTAGATGAATCTAAAATGGTAGTCCCTGTAGGTGTCACCAAGGTCAGAATCCATTCCAACCTTCGATATACTGACGATAACGATCTAGGATTCTGCCGTTTGTTGAAGAACGGATCTTCCGAGTGGCATGGTGCTACGCTGATTGGTCTCACAGCAGGTAACGAGAATGTGTTCGGCGCGGAAATGTCGACACCCCCTATTACTGTTGAAGCGGGAGACTTCTTCCAGGTAGAAAATTCTGGACTAACTACGCTCAATCTTATTGCTTCTCGGTCACTGTTTGCTATGGAAATTGTCGAACGAGTGGGCGGACAATATTCTGGTTCTACGGATCTCAATACCGATACGGATAAGACTCAAGTCACTGATGATGCCAATAGTTTACAAAAGTTTTCTACTGGGGCTGTAGATAGAACTTACTCTCTAATCTCAGCACCTGAAGTAGGTGATGGTTTTCGCGTAACTGTAGAGAAAACAGATAACGGTGTGGGTAAAGTCATAGTAGACCCAGACGGTACTGAAACAGTTGATGGTTTCACTACTTTCGAATTACATTTTGCTGGCGACACAGTGGGTTTGATCAGTAACGGAACTAATTGGGATGTGGAACACGCTCAATGCAGACCCATACCCACCAAAATCACTACTGCCGGGGCAGGGAACCATACGCCCGTTCCAGGTAGACGTCGTGTTGAGGCGGCAGGTTCAGCGGGTGCTGGTGGTGGTGGGGGCGCCGAAGCCACCGCCGGTTCGGAAGGGGCGATAGCTGGTGGAGGTGGTGGAGGTGCTTACGGCGAAACAACGATCATCATCGGAGACGACATCGCTATTGGAGCTGTCATTCCTTATGTTTTAGGTGATGGAGGAGCAGGAGGTGCTGCAGGGCTCAATGTCGGTAGTCCAGGGACCGACACTACGGTTGGGACTGCCGGAGCTTTCCTTGACCTAGGAGCTGGTTTAGGTGGTGATTCGGGCGATGCTACCAGCGGGAATGGGGCTTCTAACGTGGGTGCTCCAGGCACAGTGACTACCGCTGATTTCGGTGTCGACGGTGTTGCCGGTATCCAACCCAGGCACACAGGAACCTTCCCTTATGTTGCTGTCAATAACGGCTACAATACGAAGTACGGTGGGTCCCTGACTTCTGGTGGATCGAATATAGATGGACTAGACGGCGCGTCTCCCGCTGCAGGAGGGACAGGCGGCCGAAGCTCCAATAACTCGCCAGCTCGTCCTGGTGGTGACGGGTTCCGAGGAGAGATCCAGTTCGTTGAATATGTGAGGTAGTCATGGCGGACATTGTAATCGACGTAGTCACGGCTCGGGTCCTTATGGGGATTGGTAGATCCGTCACGATCATAGGAGACCTTGGTGGTAAGGTCCCTAAGGCCGTAATGATATACGGAGGAACGGACACTGTTGAAAGCTCTGGAGACGAAGATAACGGTAATCTGGGAATCGGTTGGTCAGATGGTTTAGAGGCTTCATCTATCTCGATTGTATCAATAGGCAGCAACGCGGTAAATGACAGTTCCGTTTCGATGCGTTCCGAGAGCGGAGCAGGTCACTCTATGTGGCATCTGATCGACTCGGCTGGTGTCCGTTTCGTGCAGTTCGAGTTCGATGAGTTTGTCGAGAATGGTGTGAAGTTCACAGTCACCGATCCCGATACCAATTTCACATCAAGGGCCATGCGCGAACTGACATTCGTGTTTTTTGCTGGGGACGATCTCCAAGCACATGTCGACACTCACGATCTAGGGAATACGACGAGTGCAGTAGGTAAGACAGGTGTCGGGTTCGAACCCGATGTGGTCTTGACGATGATGCACGGGTTTGGTCTCAATGTGACGTCTACCTTGCAATCTCGTATCTCGATCGGAGCTGTCACTAACGATGGTGTTGGGGGGATCGATCATCGTTCAATGTTTCTTGGCGATGACGATAGTTCTGCAGGTGATTCGAATGAAGAATATGGATGGATGAGCGACACGGGTATCGTCGATGTGGACGGTTTATCGGGGACTCTTCTTAAGACTATTACGCTCCAATCTTTTGATTCAGACGGCTTCGACACCCTCTGTTCGGTTGCTGCATCGAACGATGTGATAGGGTTCTTATGCCTAGAGTTCGGTGGTGAGAGTTTCGATTTGAGCACATACACAATACCTGCGACTGAGGGTGACGTCGTCACTAACGTGGGTTTCACTCCGAGAGCAGGTTTTTTATTCGGATCAAACAGTGACGCCATGAACTCGGGACTGACGACTCTCGATACTGATCAAGTCCTCGGGATCAACGCTTTCACAAACCTCAACAATAACTCCTCCTATCACGTAAGATACGGGACTCCGTCTGCAGGCACACTCACGATCCGTCGACAATTCATGGGACGAAAACTCCTGACTTCGCCTTTCACAGGTAACACCGAGGATGGGGCTGTTGGTGAACTCCAGAGCTTTGACGCCCTCGGCATCACGATCAACTGGGGACGAACGGGAGCAACCGATCGATTTGGGTTCCTTCTCCTCGTGGGTGACGGGACAACAGACACTTTGGACAAGGACACCGAAGTGGATCACGACGGGAACTTCTTTCGAGATAATAATCCGAACTGGGGTCGAGAACGTGTGATGTATCGTGACAATCCCTGGACCAAGGGGAACCAACCCCACCAGATCGTGGGAGGAGAGAGATCTTTTTCACGAACAGAAGCGCTCCGAACAGGATCGGGTGTTGATATCTATATTCTCGACCGAGGTGTGAATCCTAATCACGTAGAGTTCGCTAACAACGGTGGCCGGGTGACCAATCTCACAGACTTATCGGGTGACGGAGATCCTCCTAGTTCGACGGACCTCGATCAGAGTCACGGTACTCGGGTCGCAGGTGCAGCTGCAGGGCAGTGGTGTGGCGTGGCGACCGAAGCAAATATCTTCAGCGTTCGTATCCTTGACGACGGAGATGTTGTTGCCCTGAACGGTGTCGAAGATGGTCTCGAAGTGGTCATTGCCCACGCTACCGGTAGGACCAACCCGTTTGTCGTCAATCTGTCGATCCAAGGAGGCGTTATCGATACAGGAGCCCAGGACGATATCAATACCATTATTGCTATGGGTGGGTGTGTCGTCACCATTCCTGGGAACCAATATGAGGATAAAGATGGTCTCTCCAACGCGTATCCTGGATTGTATGACAACGTGTTCGTGGCAGGTGGTGTCAATGTTCTCGATCTCCTCTACTACACCCCCCATAACCGATCAGGAATTGGAAATGAAGTAGGGTCCAGCGGGACAGGTTATGGTGAGCTAATCGATGTTTTCGCACCAGCCGTCAATATGTGCCTACCCACCAATCTTCATAATAGAGATTATCTCTCGGGGACGGGAACTTCCTTTGCAGCACCCACTGTCTCTGGGGTCATGGCTTGTCTGTTGCAAGGACGAAGTCGTTGGTCGAGTGCGGCAGGAGCCACAGCTTTTTACGACGAGGTCAAGGGTCGCTGCCTCAAAAGAAGGGTGAAGATTCCAGGGTTTATTGACGACACCACTGATCGGATGATATACCTAGACCCGTTGGACGCACCTTGAAACAAGAAGGCTGAAAGCCATGTTCAAAGACATCGACTGGGGCAAGTTCAAGACGACTATCATGATCATTGGTGGTGTCTCCGCAATCCTGGCCCTCCTGGAAACTACCGGGACTCGGTGGTGGATCTACCGATTTGAATTCCTGGCTTATGCCCAAGAGGTAGATGAGCAATACGTCACGGTAGCCGAGGCCCAGAGTGTCCTCGACAGGCGACTGAAATCGGTCGAACAGCGGTCCCTCACACGGGACCAGGCATCGATCGCAATCCAGCTCCGGGAAGTCCAGACCCAGCGAGCCCTCAGCGACACACCACTCCTTCGACAGATCGAAGAGAACCTAGAGCGTCAGCTCCATGAGGTAACAAGAGAACTTGACAGGTTCGATTCGTAGACGTTTACGGCCGTTCGTGATAGGATGCCTCCGCAACACATACGGAGGTGACCATGATCACGAACGGTTTCGTGGGGACGGCCAATCGGCTTTCTCCAGGCGACGTTGAAGCAGTCGCACAAAAATCCAACATCGGTTTGAATGAGTTGATGGCGTTCATGGAAGTCGAGTCCTCGGGCTCAGGCTTCGAGATGAGCGGCCGTCCGAAGATGCTGTTCGAACCACACATCTTCTACCGGCTTCTGTCCGGTGAGAAACGTCGCAAAGCAATCGATCTGGGCCTGGCTTACGAGAGCTGGGGCCACCAGCCCTACCCCAAAAACAGTTACGGACGTCTCGGTAATGCCATGAAAATTGACGAGGTGGCTGCACTGAAATCCGCTTCGTGGGGTCTCGGGCAAATCCTAGGCACCAATCACGCACTCGTCGGATACGCGACAGTGGGCCACATGGTCGAATCGTTCATGCTGAGCGAACGCCACCAACTCGAAGCCATGGTCGAGTTCATCGTGGCCAACGGCATCGACGACGATCTCCGTGAGCATCGCTGGGATTCAGTCGCCCGGATCTACAACGGCCCAGGCTATGCGAAGCACGGATACCATGAGCGCCTGGCCAACGTTTACGAGCGTCTGTCTGGCGTCAACAAGAACGAAACGATTTACCCAAGTCTCAGGATTGGGGCTCGTGGGTTCATGGTGACCCATTTACAGACCAAGCTGTCCGAACTGAAGTTCCTTGCCGGTGCTATCGACGGCCACTTCGGCAAGGCAACCCGAGCAGCGGTCATGGCGTTCCAGGCGGACCATGGACTCGAGTCCTCGGGTGTCGCCGACCCAAAAACCTGGGAGATCCTGGAGCACTCGGCATCGCCTCGGGCGTTGAGCCCGGTTCGACAGGCCGCGACCGTGGCTGACGTGCGTGCCATGGGATCGAGCACCATCAAGAACGGCGATCGCGGTCAAGCCGCAGGTGGTATCCTGACCGTCACAGGCGGTCTCACTGCCGCTGGGCAGTACGTGGGCCAGGCTGAACAGGCCACAGGGCTCCTGGGCCGCTCCCAGGCGATCCTGAGCACGTTCTCAGGAATCACCGCAGACCTCATGCCCCTGTTGCTCCTTGGTGGGGGTGTTGCTGGCCTCTATTTCTTCTGGCAAATGAAGCGTAGCCGAGTGGAAGACCACCGCTCGGGTGCGAACATGGGTCGGTAATGCCTTTTCTCGCCCTCCTGACATCCCCTGTCGCGAAGTACGTCGGCATCGCTCTCGCGGTGCTGGCGTTCATCGCCTACCAGCGACACGACGCAGCCTCGGACGCCCGCATGAAAGCCGAGGTACAGTGTCGAGCAGAGGTAGAGGAACGCACGGCCGCCGAGCTAGACAGGCAGCGGACTGTTGCTGAAACCGTTTTGCAGAAGGCCAGGGATCGCCAAGCGATCACCGAAAAGGAACTGGCCGAATTGAGGAGTGAAGCTGATGTTTTGCTTTCCGAGATGGGTGATTCTCGCGACTCTTGTCGTCTTTCTGGCGAGCTACTTAACAAGCTGCGCGCGATCCGTTGATGTGGGTAAGGTGGCCGTGGCTCCGAGAATTCCCGAGCTACCGGATCGTTTGCGTAATGAATGCCGCGATCCCGGTGTTGATGTGGACGCGATCCGTGCCCTTACTGAAAATCGTCTTGCCCTCGCAGAGTGTCGTAGACTTCACCGAGAGACTGTGAAGACCTACGACGACGTCCGCAAAGGATTAGCTGGTCAGTGAGATATGATTCAGCATGTCGGACACGTTCTGGCGCAACTGTCTCAAGGTGCCGTTGTTGTCCAGGATGATGTCCGCCATGTCTGGGGTGAGGTCTGTGCTGCCGACTTCAGGCTTCATGTGATCTGATCGGTCGACCCAGACCACCTTCTTGAAGATCCCTTCCTTACGGCACTGGATGAGTTCATCTTCGCGCCGCATCCCGACATAGAGGTTGAAGCCTCGCTCGATCATGGTGCGCGCAGTGCGGGCCTTGTCCGGTGTGTTGTATGCGGAGATCATCTGCATCCACAGGACTCGGTGGTTCACACGATCCTCGAACATCTCCTCGATATTATCGTACATCGCGCAGCCCCAGTTGTCCCAAATCGTTTCTTGGGCGCAGAACCAAGACGAAGACGTGAACCTAAAATGGAAATCATCTCTTAAGATCTCGCCGACAGTATCCTTACCGTGTCGTGCGTATCCGATGAGCAGGAGGTTTGGTGCTGGCATTTCTTCACCTTCCAGATGTGCGAATGTCGGCAGCGTTTCCGCCACCGACACTCACATTACCATAGCTTGTTGCGCCGTTCTAGGCGGCTTTGTCAAACAGTCGGATGTAGGCGATCTCGTATTCGGAACCCTGGTCCTCGTACTCGGTCGCGCTGCCAACGTTGGTCGGCCAGTTACCGTTGCTCTCGAAGCAGAACATCAGGTAGCGAGCGAGATCCGGGAACGGGTTCTCAGTGCGCTTCATCTCCTCACCGTTGTAACTTACAACGACTTGACCGTCCTCAGTGAATTCGATCTGCGCAAGGGTCCAGTCTTCGAGGGTCAGTTCAGGGAACCGTTCGAAACTATCGGTGCCGTGGACGTTGATCGACAGGCCGTCACCCATGGGATCGCCGGGGACTTGCTCAAACAGATCTTCCTCGGGCGGCCACGGCGACGGATCGGTATCAGCGAGGGTCCACAAGGACGCATGGTCACCAGGCATGATCACATTCTTTCGGACCATGACCTGCCAGACACCAACCTTGGTGGACACGCGGCCCTCGGTGGTGATCATACCACCGACAGTAGCGTTGTGGTTCGCGCCGTAGCTGTCTTTGATCCAGTCGGACATGATCATCTCGGGCTTGTACTTCCAAGTCCGAAGAGCCAAACCGTTTGCCGTCAGTTCGTGAGTCTTGTTTAGCTGATGGACCTTGATGCACTTGTCCGAATTGAAGTCCAGGGTAACGAGGCCGTCATGGCTCTTACCCCAGGTCACCCAGTTGTCGCGTAGAGCCAGGGTGTATTGGATGTCGCCGAGTTCGACGCCATGACCGCTTTCGAGGTGGAGTTCCTCGAACTGGTTGTTGTAGACCATGTCCCGCTGCCGGTAACCATCAGGAGTCACGACCTCCTTGAGGCCTGGCTTGCCGATCACAGGTGGGTTCGGCAGCACGGGGGGTTCGGGTTCCGGCTCCACGGTGCCAGGCATTTCCTTGGCGATCTGTTCAAGAAGATCGACTTGGTGCTTCATGCCCTCGATCAAAACGAGAACAGTTTCGTTGATTTCTCTCATCGAGTCTTGAACAGGCTTGAGAGCCTCGGCCAATCTCGCTGCGATTGCTTCGTCCATATCAGGCATATCGGTTCGTCCTATTGAGGTGCCAATCCCCGCCATTGGAGATAGGCGTTGTGGGTGTCTGGCGCTTGCTGGAGAAGCAGTTGCTCAACACCTTGGGCGATCATCACCGCTTCGTTCTGAGCGCCGCCTTTCTTTGAACGAAGATTGCAGAGATGCAAAATCGTTCGGATCTGAGCATTGAAGTAGAGTCGGGTTGGGGTCAAGCCCTCGGGCAAGAGATTTCGAGCAAGCTCTTTCGCCATACCTTTGCGAATCGCTTCTTGATAATTCTTGGTCGCACGAGCCCAAGTGTCATCTTGGACAGCGTCCCACCAAGCTTGGAGGCCATTGTCTTCCGTCTCGATGCTGGCTTGACGGTTCGTAGCATCTTGGAGACGTGCTTTCGAAAATATCGGATCTCCGAGCGCCGTGGGATCGGCGTAGCGTTGCGAGAACTCCTGAACCCTCATTGTCCAGTGACGAATGAATTGTCGACCAATGGTGCGCGTCGTGTTTACCTCGAACGCGATGTTGCACATTTCGAAGGGAGACCAGTGATTGTTGTCGATGAGGTATCGGATGAGATTCGGCGAGGGGTCTGTCTGTTTGCCGGGGTTCGAGACCTTCGCCATGTAGAGCATGAGGTCGTCGATGTGTGGTGTCGCCCAGACCAGGCGGACATGATGACCATCAGGATCACCGATGATCGGATGTGGATCGAACACGTTGCCGTATTGGTTCACGACCTCAAGCTCGTATCCGAACTTGTTCATCTCGGGTTCTCGAAATGAGCTGGTCATAGGAGTGCTCCAATAGAGGGGTGGTAGAGATCCTCGGCAGCGAGGTTCGGAACGAACCAATCGTTCTCAGCCAGGTTTGCTTCGAACCGATACCAGGCGGCATTGTCGAGACCCTTGACTCCGTTCCCTTGCCAGGACACGCGCCCGACAGCGATCACCTTGGAACAGAACGGATGGAGATCGGCGAAGTATTTGTTGTGCATGAAATCCGACGAAAGCAGGAGCCAGGTCGGAGCGAGTTGGCGAAGGTGGTTGATGATGGGGACTGTAGGGATACCACCCTTCCCGCCTTTGTTCGGAGGCAGGGGCCACGGTGGGTTGGAGACAATGACCTCGACATCTTCGAGATGGAGACCATAGTTCAAGTCCATGACGTCAAGCTCTATGGCTCGACTCTTCATGTCACCCTCAGGCTGCATGTCCGACAGGTGGGCGGCGTCCCATCCCCGAGCCTCCAGGACCCGAACAATTGCACCGTCACCGCACATTGGTTCAGCGAAGGTGTTGTAGTTCACCAGCTCGGGGAGGAGCTTCAGGATCGGTTCCTCGGGGGTGGCATAGAAGTCCCGCTCGTTGCGTTCGAACTTCCCAGCAGCACGCTTTGTCATAGCAAATCCTCATAGTCGTCTTCGTCCTCATCGTCTTCGTTATCGATCTCTAGTCCAGGAACGACACTAGACCACGGCTTACTGTATGGGGGGCCTATTGCTCTCAGGATGGCTTCCCAGGCGTCGTCCATCACATAGACATTGCATCCCTCGGAGCCTGGTGCTTTATGCGAAGCTTGGCATCTGCCGTCAGCGTAGATCGATACCGACAGATGACCCAAGGTCCCCGCCTCCTGCATCCTGGAGAGAACCTCACCAAGGGAGACGGGGAACTTCTTGGGATCTGTGAGCGGGAAGCCCATTACTCCTCCGAACTGAAGGCCATGCCGAGCGCGGACATGTACAGTTCAAGGAGTTCTTCCTCTTCTGCCCGCTCCTCGGGGTCCTTCTTTCGAAGCGCAACGACCCGACGGAGGATCTTGGCGTCGAAGCCTTCACCCTTGGCCTCGGCGTAGACCTCCTTGATGTCGTCAGCGATCCCCTTCTTGTCCTCCTCCAGCCTTTCGATCCGCTGGACGAAGCTACTCAATCGGTCAGCCGTGGTTCCGACTGTCCGACCTTTGGTCTTCATCGAAGGGCCGCCGTTGTGGCCCATGTTGTCGTCGGATTCACCGAGAAGGTCATCCTCTTCAGTGCTCATAACAGGTCGTCCTCCTCTCCTTCCGCGAGATCCTCGTCTTCAGCCTCGATAGGGGCCATCATCCCCCACGTCAGGCCGTGTTGTTCGAGCAAATCGTCGAGGTGCTTGATGGCGTCCCTGGAGACACCCTTCACATCCTTGATGTCATCGCGAGATTGCACGGCTACTTGGTAGAGAGTATCGACGCCCATGCGGCTGAGAGGCGCGCAAGCGTGGCCACTGACACCAAGATCCCGAAGGTTGAATCCCTCTGTTTCGGTTCGTGAGTTCGTCGGTGCTTGTTTCACGGGTTCGACAAGCTCCTCTTCGATGAGGGGCTCGTCCTCGGGATCAAGACCGACAAGATCACCATCGGTCTCGGTGAGATCGACATCACGACCACGGGTCTTCAGTTCCATGGCGATGAGGAGATCCGCAGTATTGAGGGCCTCGGAGATCCGGGCCTTCTTGGTCTGGGTGCCGCCCGTGATACCGAGATCACGCATGAACATGGCGGCAAGTCCGAGTCTTGTTTCCATGATCAAAATGCCTTCGGTGTGCCGTCATCGTTGACGTGCTTGTGGCCACGGCTACGGTTGAACGCCATCTTTGCCGAGATGGCATCCTCCAGGCGAAGATCCAACATGCCTGCGAAGTCGCCGACACGGATGAGGAGGTCTGCCATCTCTTCTTCGAGACTGGTGAACTCGGGAATCTTCTTGCTGGGTTTGACGTTGCCCTCGGCGTCGAGCTTGCGGAGGGTCTCCATGGCTTCGGAAAGCTCGGAGTGCATGAGGGCGATCATCTCGGCTTGGTTCCGAGGTGGCCCGTCGTGCCAGCCTGCCGCCCGAGAGGCGTCATGAGCCAGTTTGCAGAGTTGTGCTATACGCATTCAATTGCACCTTCTTGGTGGAGGCGGAATGCTTTGTCTCGGGGATCACGATCCGTGAAGATCATGAATCCGAGGTACAACCCGCGCCGCACTTGATCCGCCAGTTCAGTGCGAACGATTTCCGGGCTGTTGGTCACTAGAGGCGAGACCTCAACAGTCTCGTCTAGCTTCTGGAATAGAACAGTGTGGACTCGTTTCATTTCAGCTTCGACAACTTGTTCAGTATGGGTTGAATTTCCTTCATGTCACCTTCTTGGAGGAAGTAGAGCTTGACAAGCAGGGCGTCGACTAGCTCAGCACCTCTTGTCTTGTTCTTGCCTTTCTTCGAGGCAACGTGTTTCGGCGTGGCCTTGGTTTTACCTGCCGCCTTAGCCGTAGCGATGGCGTTCGAGACTTGAGCGGTCACGTCTGTAACACTCTCGGCCTTTGCCTGGATACGTTGCACGGCGGTCGCAGAGATCGTACCTTTGGTGACCTCTTTCTTGACGACCTCCGGGACAGCGTTCAACTTCACGAGTTGGTGGACACGTTCCCTACTCATCCCCGTGCGAGAGGCAATGTCTTTCTCGGACCATCCGTAGTCGAGCAACCGAGCAAACAGTTTCGCATTCTCCATCGGCGAGAACGGACGACCGCTGTTGCGGATGAACTGGGATGCCAGACGATCCACTTCGTTGGCGTGCTTCGGCTCCCGGATCACCGGAAGGGATTTGATCTCGACACCCTCGGCAATGAGCTTCTTCACGGCGCGGAGTCGGCTTTCACCGTTGGTCAGGATGAACTTGCCGTCATCCATATAACCAGCCAAGGGCTCCTTGACGCCGACCTCTTTGATCGAACGGGCCAACGCATCGACATGCGTCACGTTCTCAGGATCGTTGAAGTCTCGGGAGTTCCAGCCAGTCTGGACATGGATGTCGTCGGGGGCCAGGCTGAACAGATCGGATCGGCCCAGGGCAAGTTCTTTAATGTTGGTAGCGGCCATTGAACTCTCCAGGATAGGCAATCGCGGTTAGCTCATTGATAACCGATCTAGCTGTTGACTGTCAACAGAAAACGGTTTTGACCCATCGATAGACGATCCAAGCGCACAGGAGTCCATATGCCAATGACATCACAATATCCTGCTTGCCAAGATTCCCAGATAGCCACAGATTATTCCAAAATTGATAGACCAGACGATAGCGCAGATCCATACCAACATCAGAAACTCAGGCACATTTCGTCACTCCTGGTAGCGGAGCACAGCTCGGGGGTGGGTCGTCCCAGGCTATCGCTTTGGAGGCGTGGGCGGTCCCGAGGGCGACTATCGCCACCCCCAGGATCAGATACATCCTAACTACAGGGTGCATCACGACCACCTTCGAGGACGTAGCCCTTCCAGTCTTGCCAGCACCAGCGGCCGTCACGGAGCTTGAAGAAACCCCACTTCCGGCGAGGGCCGCCCTGGTAGACGAAGGTGATGATCTTCTTGCCTGGCACGATCACGTCTTCGACTCCCATCATGTTCATCGTCTGTCGAGACGAACCCGAGATGCCATTCCAGGCACCGAGGACACGATGAGCATGTTCAGCCTTGCGACGGTGTAAGCGGAAAGCTGACACGATATGCCTGGACTTGTAAAACCGTTTCAGTTTGGACTTGGGGTTTGGAATCGGCGTCGTCTCGCGAACCTCATTCAAGACGTCCTCGACATAGCTGGTCAAGGGGAACGTCCAGAAGTCCCAAGGATGGTCGTGGCAGTCGTGGTCATGGTCGCCACGGTGGAAGATGTGGAGACGAAACCGCCAGAACCATATTCGGGTCATGTAGTCCAAACCATCATGAGTAATAGTGTGCAGACCCATGAACCCTGTACTTGGTTTGCCGGGATTTCGTCTCATGAATATTTCGAGAAAGTTTTTCATGTTGCCCTCCAGAGGCTACAGTTAGATCGAACAGGTTCCCGCAGTGCAAGCAGGTTCCTGTGACGAAACAGTTTCGTCATCGGTCTCGACGTGCTTGGTCCAATCGATGCGAGTCGGTGTCACGGCCTGGACCTCGGCCAATCTATCGGGCGACACCTCTTCGTATGGGGCTTGCTGATATATGTGATCGTCATGAGGCAAGAAACTTAAGCCTGCAACCTGATCGAAGTGGTCCCAAACCCAGGCTCCAACCTGAGGCCATTCGTGTTCACGAACGTTGATGGTGACTGACGGGTTATGTTCACACCAGTGAACCTTGTAGGCCAACCAGTTTTCGAGTTCTTCGATAGCCGTTCGGTCCCGTCTGGTGACGGCGTCTTGTGGGGAGTCGATGGGAAAGGAGAACACCTTCGTACCTGGAGCGAACTTGTCAGCCTCACACGGGACGCCTTGATCGATCATGAACTGGGTCAACGGATCTTTGGCGTCGTTTCTGGCCCGTCTGATGTAGCTGGGGGCGAACCGAGTATGAATGCCCGAGCTGGCGTTGGTGAGCTGAGACACGGTGCCTGACGGTTTGACACAAGTGATCGCGGCCGACTCGTTGACCCCGAATATCGCAGCGTACTTCTTGTTCGTCTCTCGGGCGTAATCCTTCAACTGCATGAGCAGTGCGGCCCTGGACCCGGAGTCATGACTGAGAAGTTCGCAGTCCATGATACCTGTGATCGAGACCCCGAGAAGGCGTTCCTCTTCAGAGTTCTTCTTCCAGATGTCACGTAGATACGTGAAGTCTGTCAACGTCGACTGGTAGGTGCCGAGGATCGTAGCGATTCGGACCTTACGGAACAGATCTTCCTCAGTATCCCCGGCTCGCGCCACACCCTCAGTGAGGTTGCAGAACTGATAGGGGCGCAAAATGATCTCGCCGCATGGGTTGGTGCCAAACTCATAAGGCTGATCATTGCCGGGGTCCGTGCTGATGGCCATTTCGGTCTTGCGCTCGATCTTACGGCATTGTTTGATCACGGCTTGGCGATTGAAGATCCCACGCTCACCAGACTTCGAGGAATAGATGGACATCCATTCTTCCATCCATTGACCGACGTCAGGCTTCTCTGTATAGGCCACGGAGATGTTGGCCAGGCGACGTTGCGGTTCAGACTCCCACCACTGACCCGATTTGGAGTCCCTCATACGTTGATCAGATAAGTTCGTAAGGCAGATAAGAGCTGATCTACGAACACCACCAACCACCACGGCCTCGCCGATCTTACAGACAATGTCGCTGACTTCGACCGAGTTGAGCCTCCGGCCTTTGGCTTTTGTGAAAGACTGGACGATGAATTGGTAGAGGTCTTGGAGAGGCGCTGGCCCTGACGCACGGCCGCCGAAAGTCTTCAGACGTTCACCTGCGGGTCTGACCGAGGAGGTATCGAGATGGTTTGGGATCACTCCAGCGTAGAGCATGGCGATGGTCTCACGGATAGCCATGGCCCATCCCATCTTCGAATCGTCAACCACCACAGGTGACCCGTCCTCAAAGTGGTCTGGAATCTCAGGAAGCTTGGCGATCTGTTGACGCTCAACCGAATAACCGACACCTGTCCCACATAGCAGGATGTACAGTGCTTCGTCGAATGCACGAGGGTGATCGATCGGGAGATAGGAGCAGTTGAAACCAGCGATGTTGTCACGGGCGAGCGCAGGACCCGAGGTCATCAGGGCTCGCATGGACGGCATGACTTCGAGCTTGCGTATGGCTAATTCGCAGTTAATCGCGATGTTCCTGACGGTTTCAGGGTCGACGTCTCGACTGAGAAGATGGTTGGTCATGAACTGGATGTAACGAGCAACTGTTTCGTCCCATGTCTCACGGCGGTTCTCGCCTTCGAGCCATCGGGCGTAGCGGGATTGATGGATGAATTGTTGGTAGACTGTAGGCAGCATGGTTCGACCTCTCAATGGAAAGATGCGGCGAAGCCTCGAATGTGGGCAAGCGCTCGGTTATTACCCCATATGGTGGTTCCAGGGGGCAAGCCCTCACTATATGTGCCTACGCGACGAATGTGAACCTTTCCTTCAGGATCGACACAGATCAAGAAGCCAACAGGTATGTCATTGTTGACGAAGGTCTTCAGGGTTCCCTGGTGTCCCTCATCACCAACGCTCTGATTCTGTTGGGAACTGTCTGCCCCTCTCTCTTGGCTTTCGCTCGAAGGATTCTCATCGTGTCCTGGTCGAACCCTATACGAACTTTCTCGGTCAGCCCTGAGTTTCTCCGGGGTAGCAATCCCAGACGCCTGCGACGGTTCTTCACTGCCGTCGGACCCTTGTTCACTTTCTTCGCGATCTCCGCAATTGGTATCTCTGCCGCCCATAGTTCCCGAAGCTTCTGGTCCTGATCTAAGCTCCACGACCTTTTCATGATCCACCTCGTATACGCGCGACGTGTAGTTCCACTGCAGGTCGCCTGCATCCATGCTGTACCGTCTGAGGTACAGCAAAGGTTCACCTTGTTTTAAGACCGAGATCGTTATCGAGAAGGTATCGGGGTCAACTGTTAGGCCGCGTATAGTCCCCTGGTCCCGAGGAGTACAACTTCTCTCCATAACGGTGATGGGGTGGCCCGTAGCGAGTTTGCTCAAGGTCGCCTGGAGCAGCCAACGTCCGATACCTTTCATGATCATGCGTCCCTGTTGAACCACCGAGCCATGACATTGTGGATCGCGTTGTCCACAGCGAGTTGGGGACTGCCACCGACCCCTTCGGTCATCCTGCCGCCGTTAGGAGCATACTGGAGTTTACAGATCCAGGCCCTCGGTTCGTGTGACTGCCCTACATACACGATAGGGGTGTGATCGTGGGTCAGGCTGGCGAGGAACCATTGCTGCGGGATGTTGTTGAGATCCACCACTCGGTTGTTCATGGGACTCATGGCTAACTCCGATTGAGGAGAGCGAGGCGCTTGCGACGACGGTTCAGGATCTTGTTCTGAGCCTTCGTCAGCGTGGCGGGATCGGTGTACAGGGGAATCGGAGCCTCCATGTAGGAGGGCATTCGGTTCGCTCGAATTGAGGCGAAGATTCGTCTCTGCATTCGATCCCTGCGAGTGCGGTTCCGGGAATGGGCGAAGACGTTGTTCACCACCTTCGGTTTGAGGTGGGTGAGGGTCTGAAGACCGATCGCGGCGATGGCCGCCATGCTTGTGCCAAGTCTCATCATGTGAGCAATACCTCTGCTAGTTGACCGATGTGTTGATCAGTTGGCGTTGTCGTAATCCGGGAAGTCACGGAAGCGCATGGGATTGGACGCTTTTAGTTCGACGACATGCGGAGCTTCGTTGCCGCCACCGACCATGATCTTGCCCCAAGTTACACCGGAGACTTCACGACGCCGGACCTCGACGATAACGCGTTGCATGGATTCTTCGGCAGTGTTACCACCAGCGGCAACGGTGGTGTCGGTGCCTGGGTGGTACAGTTCGGTGACCCAGAGCGGTGCAGGCGGCGAGTTGGGTTTGAACCCGAATGCCTTGGGGTTGTCACCCCGGCAATTGTGGGTCAGGGAAGCAAAGAGCCAGTGTCGCGGGAGCGTGAGCTTGAGGTCCATCAGAATCCTCCTTTGGTGCGAAGTTCAACCATGACCATGTCATAGGAGACGAAGCGGACAGGATTGCCCTGCCACATCTCCAGCCCGTTCCGGTCCTTCACCGGGCTCGATCTTGTGAAGTTGCAGGTGTCGATCCCGAGACGATGTCCAGGTTGCCACCAATCTTTGGCGGCGTGACCGAAATGGTTTCGGATGGCCTCAGCCATGTGATGAGTCACGTCTTGTGGGCATGAATGGATGATGGTGCAATGCACGTCTTTGTTCTTCGGGTCCATGTTCCCTCCAGGTGGGGAAAGTAGGGGGCCGTCCGCTCCCCCTAAATTAACACCGAGGAGAGGAGCGCCAGCTCGACCTCGGGGCATCTAATTGGTATCAAGGTTTTTCAGTCCAATCCACCAACTTGATGATCCTTTGTACCCTGAACCGCTGTTGACTGTCAACAGAAAAACGATCTTAACAGACACGGTCGGGCGGATTCGCACTGTTGGGTTTGCTTGTCAAGAGGATTCAGGGTACAAATTAACGGCACACCAGGGAAAGGACACCCCATGTTCGGAACGATTGCGATCGGCGTGGTCTGCTTCGCGGCAGGCATGTACGCAGGCAAGAACCCTGAAGGGTTCGAGATGCGTGTCACCGTGGCAGCCCGTTGGGTTGCCAACCAGTACCTCCGGCTCCGAGGATACTGATGAAAGCCACAGACGAAGAGGTCCTCACCGTACTGGCCGAGGGCCTCTCTCGTTCTGAGCAAGCAGCGAAGCTTGGCATGAACGAGCGGTCTCTTAGAAATCGCATCCAAGGTCTCAAGAACAAAGCGAAACTAAACCTCGACGGCTCGATACCTGGACCTCACCCAATCCCAGGCATGGCGATCACCAAGGTCGGTGTCGACACTGACGCTGACGGGAAGCCGAAACGGTTTCGTATCCAAGAGAAACCAATTCGAACGGGCGACGAGTTCGTTGATCCCGACGGTCTCTCTGGCGGCCGCCGCGTCCGTCTATCCACGTACCGAGGTGAAGACGGTGACATCACGGGTCAATGGGACATCCGAGTCTTTGACAAGGCTGACCAGGACTTTCTTGATGCCAAGATGGCGATGCTCGAAGACATCGCTCCACTTCCTCCCGTTCCTCTGATCGGGAACCTACAGCACCATTCGAGTCTGGTGAACACGATGGTCTTGTCCGATTGCCATATCGGTGGACTGTCATGGAAGCCCGAGGTCGGCGCTGACTGGGATCTCAAGATCGCCGAGGAACTTCTCATTGCATCGTTCAACACGATGATGGAGGAGTCACCCCATGCGGAGACTTGTTTTATCTCTCTCCTCGGAGACTGGTTACACTACGATTTGCCTGACCCTACGACCACGCTTTCAGGTAATATTCTGTCGTCAGACGGGCGTCGTGAGAAGATGGTCGACGTGGCGATCCGGGTGGCTAAGCAGATTATCTTCAGCGCTCTCGCGGTATACCCCAAAGTGGTTCTTCTGGTCGCAGAGGGAAATCACGATATTGTGTCCGCGATGTGGCTCCGTAAACTGTTTGCGGAGAGATTTGCTGAGGAGACTCGTCTCCAAGTGATCCAGAGCCCACTGCCTTTCTACGCCTGGGAGTTCGGAGATGTCTTCCTCGGGTTCCATCACGGTCATATGAAGGCTGTCGGCAACAAGCGCTCGAAGGCTATCAAGGGTGCTGAGGAGCTGGCAGCTATCTTCGCCGATGAGTACGCACCGTTATGGGGACGCACCAAGAAACGTTACATCCACACGGGACATCTCCATAACAAGGTGGAACTGGAGCCTCGGGGTGCTCAGGTGATCCAGCACGCCACTCTATCGGCCCGAGATGACTATGCAGCTCACCACGGTTGGGCCAGCTTGAGAAATGCCATGTGCATCACCTACCACGACAAGTTCGGTGAACGTCGCCGAGATGTTATCTCCCCTGAACTCATCGCAGCCATGAGAGGTTAGGCTATGGCGACAGGCACTATCAACGTTGATTCCTCAGTGTGGATGGCGGTTCTCTCGACCAGTCTTGAGGTCAGAACCGTCACCATGCGTCTTGGTGGCTCGGCAGCTTGTCGAGTCAAGGTGGATTCCTCGCTCCCTTTGACGTCTGATTATGACGGCATCGTCCTAACACGCGAATCCCCTTCGATATCTCTGGCCTTAGAGCCCGGTGAGGGTTTGTTCGCCCGAGCAGTTGGTCGAGACACTGCCCTCGAATACGAACCGACCGAGGGTACGTCCTCAGCGGAAGGTGAGGGCATCGTCTGCGACAGGTTCCTGATGAAGTACCTCAGGCTCAGCGGCAACGGCAGCAAGAACCTCGGCGTGGATGGTTCTGTTACCCCGCAGACCTTCTACTACGAGAACGATGGGGTCAGAGGTAACGCTCACCTATCGAGGAGCAACATCGTCATAACCTGTACGGCCCCTCGGCCTTCAAGGTTCGGTGACCTGAACGAACTTACGAACGGGATCGTCGTCGAGATACGTGACGATAACGGCTTCGTTCGAAAACAGTTCAACGATGGCGAGGGACTCAAGCTCAATCGGGATTTCGCTTTCTTCGCTGGCGGTGACCATGTGCAATACGAAAACTTCACTGGTGAAGACGCCGTGAAGATCACATGGGCCGCACAAGAACACAGCGGTTTCCCAATCATCATACCCTCGGGGTACAGGTTCGAGGTTATCGTTCAAGATGACCTGTCTTCATTGACAGACTTCGAATGGGTCCTCCAGGGCCACTTCGATCACTCAGACCCAGCCGATCTGGTCGCCTGGACCCCCTAACCCCAGGATATGTGGACATGCCTACCACCCCAGCCTTCGTCCTCACTGATGAATGGCTGCGCGTGGTGTTCAATCTTCGGAGGCGTGGGACCGTGGTGGCCTCAGTTGGCGGTGCCGGAGCCGCTCGGTTCTACGCCATTCGAGGAACCCCTGACCCTCTAGACAATTTCGGTCTGGTAGTCCGTCCCCAAGATGGGCCTATCTCCATACCCATGGAGCGCAGAGAACACCTCTGGGCCAAGAAGACAGGCGGACACACCTGGATCACCGCAACAGGTGACGGTGTCCGGTAGGTCGCTCGACCAACCTACAAAACAGTTTCGCTCAGCCTATGGGGAAATTTGAGTCCCCGAGCCTACAGTTGATTTTCATCTAAGCAGGCTCGGGGAACCCTGGACCGCAACACCCTGGAGGGCCTGGTTACCATATCCTCATCTACACAGATTCACAAGTACACACTATAGGGAGAAAGGATTGAGCCCCATGCCTGGGACTGGATCAACCATGGCATGGGGCTCTCCGAGGAAAGGTGGGGGACGGCCACCTCGGCGTCGTCTACCCTGGCAGGTCCGACGCGATCGACTTTGGGGACGCGACTACCCTGTCGATCTGGTGAGATTAACCTGAGTTTACAGTCAATACAAGGTGGACTTCATATGAGTCCGTAATTGTACGAAAATGGGTCACTCTGGTTCTTGGAGTCTTGACGACGGTGTTGGTTTAGGTCGTGACCCGTCCACATGCTCGTTTGATAGACATAGATCAAGTTCTAAAGATGCTTGCATGGCAACCGATGGACTCTCTCCTATGATCCCATCCCTTGCAACCTTAAGACTTACGTCCAGGTGCCACAACGCTCTGTTCCTTAGTTCCCCGTCGGGGACACTCTCACACACCAACCTCTTCATGTCATCGAAGTTACCCTCCAACCAATGTAGACGACGTCTTAGGGTGACTGACAGAAGGGATATGGACTCTATTTCATTCATGGTTCCAGCCTGGTTGTCGTGTGAGGGACGATAACACGATACCAGGCACGAAGACGCCTGTCGACGGTCCTCGGTGACTGACGGGCCTCCCAGAGGCTCGGCGACGGCCCGCTGGAAATTGAAATGGGCGAGGTTCTTGAAGTTAGAAATTGAAATGGGCGAGGTTCCTGAAGTTA